>Ga0256837_1000605_pt1 | contig 29158 bp, 35 predicted proteins | sample 4562384metaG_FD_185976 | JGI IMG/M metagenome (GOLD analysis project Ga0256837, IMG submission 185976) | Hydrothermal vent microbial communities from Guaymas Basin, Mexico - 4561-384 | ecosystem: Environmental > Aquatic > Marine > Hydrothermal vents | place: Mexico: Guaymas Basin | collected... | reverse complement strand
TCTCTGTCCTCATATAATTTTACTTCTCTCTTCATTATTTATCCTCTTTAAGTAGGTTTAGTGCTCGACTAGCAACGACTGTTCGGCATATATTTCCGTTGAAATCTTCTTTAGTTCCGTTAGTTAGTTGACTGAAGTCACCTGTATCTCCATCACCTTTTAGCTCTTCAACCATCCATTGAGCATATAACTCTCCATCACTATCACTAGCTATTGTTAGGAATGCTTTAGATGCTTTGTCTCCTGTATTTGAGAGATTGATTGTTTGGTTCGTAGGAGTATTCAAAATACCGTATAATACTACACTTTCTGCATATGATGTGATTTTGCCTTTTAAATCTCCATACTCTTTCAGTAAAAACACTTTTGTGCCATTATTATAAGGCTCAGTTCTTTCAATCTTATACTTTTTTCCGTCGTTCCCATAAGTCACGCCAATACCCGTAGAGGATAATTTTAGGCTACTCGAGCAATAGAAATACGTCTGTACTCCTGCGTAGTTTATAGATGAAGTTATTTTTAATACATAAGGATTATCACAATCACCCAAATACCCACTTTCCATATCATCACCAGTACCTACACCAATTAATCCAGTGATATTGTTTCCTTTGTATATTGAATGTGAATTACTCGCACAGTACTTCTCTAATACATATTCAACTGGTTTAAGGTCTTGTATTGTAGCTACAGGGATTGCAGCTGTGTAGCTATTAAGAGCCACCCTGTATGTTGGGCAATTAGTCCATTCCACATCATTTTCAGTAGCTCTAGTTATTCTTGGTACTGAGTGATAATTAGTGCCATTGTCATCCGTTACTATGCCTATATCATAAGATTTCATCTTGGCACTTAATTTAAATTTGTCTATACTTCCATCTGGTATCAAACTCTCACCTGAGTCCGAGACTAATAAAGGATTTAAACCAACAATCGTCCTACCTTCAGCTAATCTATCTTTCATAATAGTAGGATAGTTAGTTGGTGAACCTATTGTATCCGTGCAGAATTGCTCTCCATTTGATTGTGTTATTGGTAGTTGTTTAACATAAGTTATTGAAGCGTGTTCTTTTCTATCGATAGTTCCAACCAACCATACTGTCCAAGCAGTTCCTCCACTGCTCAATTTAACTGATAAAACTCTAGCTGTATCTCCATTGTGATATACAGCACTACCAACAATAGGTTTATCTGAAGATAGTGGCAGAGACAAGTATGTAGCTGATGTGTTATCGTTACCTAGTTGTTCAGTAATTGTGATCATCCCAACAGTATCACAAATACCACCCTTACCACTAACTCCATCACTAAATTCTTTACTAGCTGTATCATGATATGATACCGCATTAGCTGAATATCTTAAGTCTCTGAATTGTGAAGGATAAATATTCTTACCTCTATCTTGTCCGTCAGGTCTACTTACAGTAGTACCTATATTGTCGACTTTGTAGCAATCTGCTACACTCTCTAGCACTACTGAAGTTTCATACCAGTGCTTTTCATCACTAGCTTTATATACACCCGTGCTATTTAACATTGGGTGGTAAATTGAATTACTCATTACTATCTCCTTTTAACTTACATTTGTCAAAATGATACCTACTCATGTTTGGTCCTTTACCTATCTTGCCACAATGTGGGCAAGTCTTTTCTTTCATAACTGATTTAACTCTTGGTGGTAGACCTACTACCCACCCGTCAGATATGTACTGGTCTAGTTCTTCTTTTTTTACATTCTTATATATGCCATCTTTACCTATTGAAGTTCTACCTTTCATTAGTTCAGACTGTCTTGGACGCTTTCTACCTGTGATAGTAGCTATCCTTTTAGCCTGTGCTTCTGCTGAATGAGCGGGATTATCTTTACTAGACATTCGAGTACTTGCTTGTTTGGCTTGAGCTAATTGAGCTTCTGTTCTATCTTTACCTTTCAACATAGAGCTACCAGTACCTCTAGTCTTATTCAAGTTAGGTATCGCTTTAGTATAATCCCTATCTTTATGGTGTATAGCAGCTATTTTAGCGTCTCTATTTTTAGACCAATCTAACTTAATTTTCTCACTGTTGATCCTCATAGCTTTCGAGTTCTCTTTAGTTAATCCTTGTGTTGTGAACTTTTCGGCTCCATTGCACATATTATAGTAACACTCATTGTTCTTAGCATCTACTTCTGTTAACATCTCCATCTCAGCTAGTTCTGCTTCAGCTCTAGTTTCGTACACTGCGATTATTTCTTTAGTAAACTCACCCTCAGCTGCTTTTACGTACTTAGACGAACTCATGTATTCTGTGTCTTCTGTTGACTCACATTGGCAACTTCGTACGCCTATGTATAGCATATCATTAGTTTGGTTAGTTAATTTGTATGTATAGTGATTCATCTCTATTCCTTCTATTGTTTCCATACTATACCATAACCAAACTTATTCAACACTGAAAGACAAACTATTACAGTTGTATATACCCCATAGGTGTTATTACATCATTATTCTTACTAAACAATCCACCACCTAAGCTACTATATCCATTATTAGTCAATATTTTAGTTGTACTATCTTTAGCATAAGCATCATTCATTAATACATCATATATATATGAACCATCATCTTTCATACCTACAAATACTTGATTTGATATATAATCTACTGGTTTGAAATATGGATTAGTTAGTGACATTGTTGATGCTGTACCTAAGTCTAGCCAGTAACTTGTTGCCCCATAATTAGTAGTAGATAGGTCTTTACCATTCTCACTAGTAGCTATCCATAAGTAGTAATGGTTATCTTCTAGATTAAGGACTGTAGACTCTCTTTGCAATAGATTAGCGTTTGTATTATTGCTATCATAATCGTACATATCAGCAGTATTTTTTATTGCTTTGAATGTGTCATCTGCTAGGGTTACTGAAATGTTGTCAAATGTAGCTGTTCCGTTATAAAACTTTATACCAAGAGGGGAAGATGTAAGTGCAGTAATAACCATTGAATACCTCCCTATCGTTGGATTATGTTGTTCTCCAGCCCAAAAACTAACACCACCAAATCTTATCCACATATATAGAGAATCCTCAGAAATTAAGTTAAAACTAACTAGGTATTTTTCACCAACTAATACTTCTGTATTAAAATAAGTAATACAGTCAGTATCTCCATCAGATGTAATATCTACACGGTTTCCATCTACTACTACAGAAGGAGTAGTGTACCCATAACTTAAGTCGGTTAAATCAACCAACTCTTCTCTATCAACGACTACATAATCCCCTCGTTTCATCTTACCATCAACAGTTAATCCTGTACTAACTTCAGCAGTAACTTGTATGTCTTCATCACCACTACCATCATTAGTAATTTTAGCTGCTTTTACTTTATACCCATCATCATTAACTGGTAATGTAAATGTAAGTGTCTCAGCAGCTGTACCATCTACTGCCTGTGTTCTAACTACTGCATCATTAGCTGATTTGTCTAATATCTCTACTTTAATACCCGCTGTTGTAGGCTTAACTCTACATTTGATTCTAGTGTTGGCTGTCTGAGCAGGTATATTGTCTAATATGCTGCCTATTTGTGCATCAGCTGCTACATCTGTACCCGTAATTGAACCTGTACTAATTGGGTCAAACCCTACTACGTGGACGTGTGGTACGAACGAGTTGTCACCTTCTCCGTTGAAACCTGTTCTGTCATTAGTTGTGTTTAGGTCTATTGTAGATACTTCACGAACTGAGATGTTCTTGACAGAACCCCTCAACACACTTCCAACACCGTCATTGTAGGAGTTTAAGTACAGTCCATTACTTCCAGCAATGAAAGTAATACTATGCTTACCAATAGCTGTTATGTCTGATACTATTTCTTCCCCACTATCCCATCTAAACACACCTTGAGTCCGGCTAACAACTTCAAACTCCAATATGTAATTGGCCCCAATCTTTAGACCAGTGGAAAAATACGCACAAGCAGAGGCAGTCCCGGTAATATTCATAACAGTGCCATCTATATTCCAAGCATTACCTAGCCAAAAACCAGTATCACTAGCCATTGTTGAGTCATCCCCTATAACCAACTCTGGTCCAAATGTACCAACCACCTTACCGTCAACAATATACTGTTCTTGCATATTAGCAACTTTAAGTATATTGTCTTCAGATGTTTCAAACCTCATATCTACTTTATCACCAGTGTACCCATTGAATGGGTGCGCTGCTTCAACCATTTCCTTACTAAGTTCAGTAAGCTCTGTCTCACCTGTTGGTGTTGTGCTACTACCTACAACATCTTTTACTGTGTCTGTAGAACTTATTAACCCTGTACTATCTCTCTTAGTAAACTCCTTAGGTTTTCCTTTGTAGTTTTTTACTATTACTTTACTACCGTCTGGTATGTTATGTAGTCCTACCGAGTTTTCATCTTCAAACTCGTAGACTGGTTTACGTTTATAACCCACATTTTATCCTTTTTCTTGTCAGCCCTATTGGCTAGTTTTTACTATCAAGCCGGAACTTAATTAAGATAGTGTACCGTTATATTACTTTAGTTTTGATTAATTGCCAGCAACTAGCGTAAGCTAGTCTTGTTGGTCTTACCCGTTATGGGCTACTATGTGTAGCTGCTCATTAGCATCAGCAGCTGTGTTCAGTGTTATTTTATCGGCAGCTCTTGTGTACTCACCGTCATCTGTACCTTCTACTATAGGGAATCCTTCGTATAGTACTGTCATAGGCTCACTAGTTGTGTTACCTATTAGAAACTCTGTCTGACCGGCAGTAGCTGTATACGTAGCTGTTACTGTTTTTAACCCGTCTACATAAGCCTTAGGAGCTGTATTTTGCCACACAGCAGCATCTTCAGTAGCATCCATCAGTCTGTACTCTTCTTTATCTGCAGTGTTTATCCATACAGACCCAACAGAGTAACCTTCTTCACTATCATTAGTAGCCGCTGGAGCAGTAGTAGCATCGTACTTATTCTTTGTGTTGGTAGCCACTAGCTCCTCAACTCTATCATCAAGTATTTCTATAGCACTTTGCACATTATCTGCATCTATTGAAGCTACGCTGCTAAGTGGAACTTCACTAGCTACCTGATCTCTAGTAGCGTTATCTTCTATACCGTCTAATTTAGCACCATCTACAGCAACTTCTCTGCCATTAACTGTGACGAACTCTACATCAGCAGATGTCCTAATATCTTGATCTATGAATGTATGATCTGTACCATCACTTATCTTATGGGCATTATTGCTATTTGTGTCAGTTTCGATTATGTCTAGATCTACTGGCTGTGTGACTGTTATATTACTAACCTTAACTACTTCAGCATCTGTGTACTTATTAGTATCTGTATTACTCTCATATATAGCAGCTATATTATCAGCTACTATATCATTACTAGTAACTACTGCATCTAGTGCTCCTACTAGACCTACTTCTACTTTCTGACTATCCTCATTGAATATAATCTGAGCGTTAGTAGATGTACCTCTATCAATTTCTATCCCAGATGTTCCTGCTGTTACTGCTGAGCCTACCTCACCTTGATTTAGTACTATTACATTATCACTGGTAGTCACTGTTGATGTGTTTACTGTTATTAAATCACCGCTAACTGTAGTGTTACCTGTTATTGTTACATCACCTGTTATTGTACCACCAGTTTTATCAAACTTAGTATCTAATGCTGCCTGCGTAGCCTCACTAATAGGCTTATCAGCATCTGTAGTATTATCTACCTCACTAAGTCCCACTTGAGCTTTTGTAACTGCATGAGGGTTAGTGATGGAATTAGCATGAGTACTGTCAGTAACTGAAGTATCAAAGTCACTAATCGTATTAGCTAATTGAGTACCTGTATGATTAGCCCTATCTCTATTAGTAGTATCTCTAGTATCTAATTGTGATGTAATCTCAGTATCTGCTAATTTAACTTTCTCAGTATCAGTAAATGCGTTAGTATCAGTATTACTCTCATAGAATTCTTTTACTTCAAGCCTTGTTAAACTGTTAGCACCATTATGTATATAGAAACTACCAAGTAGAATAGTTTCCTCAACATCACCAAACACTAAGTACTCATCTGTTACATCAGGTTGACCAGCAACTAAAGTTATATTTTCACCTAATGGTCCTACTGCTTTATTATTGAATCTTATGTGATGTACATGATATCCATCTAGCCCTCTCAGCCCTCTCTCACCAGTAGCACCGTCTTTACCATCTCTACCGTCTCTACCATCTTTACCAGATAATGGAGGTGTAGTGTGTGTATATCCATTATTGAATGTTATTGTGAGTGTAGCATCTTCATTAGTAACAATACTAACTACCTCTGAGTTCTCACCTCTAAGTCCTCTAGCCCCTACTGGTCCTTGATATCCTCTAGGGCCCCTCTCACCATCTGTTCCACTGATACCATTGATACCGTGATTACCATCTTTACCAGGTAATCCAGGGGCTCCATCTCTACCATTAACTCCGTCTTTACCGTCCTTACCAGCCGGGATATCTAAGGTAATAGCGCCATTATCAATAGTGGCCCTAGCTGGAGAGTCACTGTCTACTTTACTAGTAGCTATAGTTATAGTAGATACATCTGCTATAGCACCATTATCTATAGCATCATTTATCTTCTCTATCTGGGCAATCTTACCAGCTACGGCGGCTATCTTATCGTACTTGCTATCAATCTCTCTGTCTACAGCAGAGTCAATAACATTACCTAAACTAGTACGTCTTCTCATTATACAAATCCTTTTCTAGACAAATTACTCGAGCTTGTCATATCGTCCGCAGTAACTGCACCTAATTTCTTAACATTCTCACACTCTGCATTAAACCTAATCAAGTGTGTATTATTTTCAGCATCAACGTTACCGTCTACAGCACCGTGTCCTCTATACCCTATATAATGCAGTAATGCTTCTAATAATGATGAAGGTAGGGGTAGTATTGGATCTACAGCTTCTACTGCAGGCTCTACTATTCTAATTGCTTCATCATATACTATCTTACTGTTAGTCCCTAGTGTTATATCAAATCCATTCTGATCTATCTCATTGTATGGGACCCATAATGTTGTATCATCTGGAACAGTTAGGTTTCTAGTAAGCTTTAGCCGAGTTATATCATCACTATATGTAGCGGGCTTAGCTTCAGAGTATGTAATTCTATCTGGGTCCTTAGAGTATATTATACTTATATATGCACCATTAGTTGCCACTGGTACTTGTATAGTATTCCAGCTAGGTGTAAGTATACTCATTGGATTATCTTCAACATTGATAGGTATTGGCGTACCATCTTCTTCATATGCCTCTAATACAGCTCCAGCATCATAGGGTAGTCTGTATTCTGTATTACTTATTTTAGCGTATGCATCAGCATCAGTGGTTGGTTTCCCAATCTCAATAACTACCTCACCTGTTGCTAGGTTAAATCTCTTATACAAAGCTATAAGCCCAAGGTTTATAAATTGTATGATTGAGTCTATGTCATCTTTAACAGCAAGGTTTGACAATTCCCCGCTCTGTGCTTGTTTTATCACGTCTGATATTCGCATACACAATCCTTATTATTTAATTTAATCTATATTACCATACAGCTACTTAATATAAGGTTAACTAGAATATAATAGAGTTAGTCTCAGCTTCTTCAACATCTTGGTCATATGTATCCCACATACCACCAGCTGAGTCTCTATCCATAACAGGATCTGCTACAGATGGGGCAACATAATCTATCATACCTATTTGACTAATAATATCACAGAAGTCATCCTTAGCTCCAAATCCTTCGTAGGTCACATATTTTAATTGCTTAACACCCTCAATTAAATCAGGAGTTTTCTTAAGCTCATTAGGTAAATGAAACTTACCGCTTTGAAACATAGGTAGTATCATTCTAAATCTCTCATGCTTATTGCCACCAGCTGCTTTACTAAGGATACCTTCTCTATTAAGTGGAGCACCTTTCTGCCTAGCAAAGTTAAACCATATATTTTTCTTAATCATCATCTCTTTAAGGGCATATATATGAGCTTTCTGTTGACCATCTATCTCAACACCTACATCTATATTTCTGTAACCACCTGACCAATAGCTAACCATTCTAAATAGTTCATTATATTGTTCTGCAATACCTTGCCTTTTAACACACACATCAAGTAAGAAAAAGTCATTATTAGCACCTATAGCCCATACTCCAAGTGCACTGAAGTCGCTATTAGCTTCACTAGTAGTAGTAAAGTCAGTAGTAATAAGTAGATTATAATTATCAAGTTGGCTCTCTATAAGTGACCTATCATACCAGTTAAGTAGCTCATCAGGAATCATTCTATCTTCTTCGCTACTAATACGAAGCATAAGCTCTTGGTTAAATGCTCTTGTACTGTTAGTACCCATAGCATCTTCATATCTTTCTCTAACCCTATCGTAACTATGCATCTGAGGCCAAGCACCTACATATTCATCCTCACTCATCTCTAGGTCAATCTTCTCACACAGCGGTATAACAACTGGACTATATCCAGTACTCTCAATAGCACTATACACAACATCATCTTTATTCATTGGTGTTCCAATAAGTATAAGTCTACCACCTTCCCCTTTAAGTGCATTGGTAGCATCAGAGTATATAGTATTCTTAATAGCCTTCATAATTGTAGCAGATGCAGCATCTTGCTCATTCTTAACAATATCATCAGCAATTATAACATCAATTCTGGCACCCTTATGCCTGATACCCCTGATACCACCTTGAGCACCTTTAACTTTAAACATGAATGATCTTTTACTCTCTGGACCTTCACCTTTACGGACAAACTCACACTCTTGATCTGTAAACCTCATCTTCTCGAAATACTCCTTACAGAAATTACTCTCTTCACAGGTATCTCTAATAGTGTTTGCCATTACCTTTGCACCAGCTTCTTGAGAATCCCCTATACCTAGTACAAACCCTACTTTACCAAGACCAGGTAGTTTACCCTTTATAGCCATATATATAGGTAAAAACAATGTCATAGTAGTAGATTTAGCTGTACCCCTTCCCATCATTATAGCGGTCTTTCTCTTATTAAGCTTTATCCCAGCCTTAGCCTCATCATTATACGGGTATTGTTCTTTAGTTATGTTACCAAATACTAAGTCTACTATCCAATAGTGTAGTAGTGGGTTCCCTACCTCAAAGTCCTCACCTTTTACAATTCTAGCTAATGACCAGAACTCTAACGCATCCTGAGACGGTATGTAACCTTTAAATGATAAGTCAATATTATCTAATAGATAGTCTATGTCGTGGTTATATATTGGAGTAGCCATTATTCAACCTCCGCTTCTATCACTTCATTCAGGTTTACGCCGAGTTTCTGGACCTTGTTAAGTTCTCCACCACCAAGTAATATCTGTCTTTGATTATAGGCAAGTTCAGCAAGTTGTTTATCTAGCATCTGTTGCATAGTCTGACCTTCAGCACTAATACCTATACCAAGCTCAATAGACATATTCTCAGGTGGTTTAACATGTGTTAATAATTTATCAGCAGCATTAATCCTATCTTTAGCATAATCAGCATTTTCCATCTCACTGGCTAGTACAGCAACAGCTTTAAATCTACTTCCACCAAACATAAGGTGTAATGGCATATCACTTTGTGTAAGGATCTCTTTCACCATAGGAGATCTTCTATACCTAGCAGCAGCACTTGTTAACTCTTTATATTCTTTACTGTCAGTAGGGACATCCATTCTCTGTCTGACAAAGTCCCTATTATGGAATGTTCTCTTATAAGCCTCTGTGAAGTTATCTCCTTCACTCTCTAAGTATGCACAGAACTTAATAGCGTCTAAATACTGTACAATAGACCCACTATTTTTCTGCATTACATTCTGATATGTCACCATAGTATCTATTAATTCAGCTCCATTGAACTCAGGGTCATTCTGTGAAGCATTTATTAAGTCACATACCTCCTGTGTTATTGTGTTCTTCTTATGTGGGAACTTAACCTTTAGCTCATCTATAGTTACATCAGCTCTTACTTTGTTTATTAATCCTAAACCCATTATAATCCTTATTATGTATGTTATATAATGTATATTATCGTATATAAGCTTAGGTTAATATTAATGGTGTATATGTGTGTATATTATGGCGGAGAGCACTGGAATCGAACCAGATCCATCAGGTGACAGACGATTTGCTTAGCAGGCAATCCTACACCCAGTATAGATTACTCTCCATTATTGGCAGACAAGTGAGGCCCTGATCCCCAACGCTATTAACGTCCAACCGATTTCAAGTCGGTGCTTACCCAGGTAAGTTACTCATCCATTGGCATAGCGATCAGGATTCGAACCCGAATTAAAAGATTTGGAATCTCCTGTGTTACCATTAACACTATCACTATATATATATATATATATGGTGGTAGCACTAGGATTCGAACCTAGAAACCCCGAAGGGTCAGAGGGTTACAACCTCCTGAGCAGCCGTTGCTCAATACTACCATTTGGAAGCCTCTGTGAGAGTCGAACTCCCCCTGCCGGGGTCGAAACCCAGCGTCTATCCATTAGAGAGGCTATTTGGAGCAGTAACTCAGACTCGAACTGAGGCGAACAGGGGTTGCAATCCTGACATTCTTCCTATTAAATTATTACTGCGTTGGTGCCGGGAGAGAGATTCGAACTCTCGATCCCTTACGGGTGGGAGATTTTAAGTCTCCTGTGTATTCCACTCCACCACCCCGGCAATTTTTATTCATTAAAAAAGGGACAAGTCCTTTGACTCATCCCTCGTTTAGGTTGTTAGGTTTACGCTAAGAAACTAAATTCCGCCATCACCTTTTTCTCCACACGAGGGACTCTGCCATAACGACAGACTAAGTAATGAACAATAACTTCGTAAGTTTGTAAATACAGTTCTCATGTGTTTCCTTTTTCTAAATCTTATTATGTGTAAGTATACACTTATACTCCTTACAGCAACCTTAAACTATTTCTTACTATTTGAATATTACCATATGCTCTTACTGACTCCTACCGTAGCAGGAGTGAGCTATACTATGTAGTAGGTTTGGCCCACTATTACAATCATGTTAATTCTTACTTCTCAAACAGGCGTTCAGCCCACTCAGCGATAACACCTCTAACAACTTTTTGCAGAGTAACTGCGTACATAGTCAGTACAGCTTGTTCTTTAGTACAGGCATCAAGAATAACACTAAGTCCGTTAGTATATTTAGTCATATAACTATTATCTATTTGTCTGTTAGATCCTAGTATGACAAGCTTACAGTTTTTACCTACTCTAGTAATAACTTTGGTAATACTACTCTTGCTCTGATTCTGTGCTTCATCTATAATCATTATAGTATTGTTATATGTCCTACCCCTCATACCAAGTGTTGTAGTGGCCTCTATATTACAAGTCTCAATAAGCTTAGCAATATCAGCTTCTATTTTATCCTCTAACTCAGCCCCTTTAGCCTTACTATTAGAATATCTTCCTCTAACAATAGCATCAAGTGAGTCATGCATAGGGTGTAAGTATACATCAAATTTAGTCTCAAGTCCCGGTAGAAAGCCAACTTCCTCAATAGGATCAACATCATTAACACTAGCCCTTACATATAATATACTATTATATTTACCAAGCTTGACTAGCTTAATAGCATTACTCAGTGCAACAAGAGTCTTTCCAGATCCAGCTAGACTCTCACATATAACAACATCTATTAATGGGTCTTGTAGTGCCTTACTAAATAATAGCTGCTCGTTGTTTACAGGGTTGATATCTTGCTTACGAAGTTCTTTCTCAGTATCTTTACCTAATACATTAATAATACCTCTATTAATAGTAGAGAGCTTCATCTGCCCAGTATTGACATCTGTAAATCTATAATTAAAGTTCTCATTTCTATGGTCATCTACTATATTACTAATTGGCGTATTATGCAGTGTTCTAAACACCTCACTATCTACTATATCTATATCTCTAGTAAATTCCAGTGTAGATTCTTCTACAGCTTTGAAGTCAACCACATCCAATCCTTCTGCTAGTGCTCTAAGTCTGCACATAACATCATTACTCATAAACGTAGCACCAGTAACTTTAGTAGCTTCTATGATCTTCTGGTCATTGTAACTATCACCTTTAGTAGCAGTATATGTAGAGAGAGCTATAACTTCGACAGTAACATCATCTATATCTAGTATAGTTTTAGTAATAGAACCTTTTTCCATAGATACTACTGTACCACTGGCTAGTATTCTACCAAATTCTCTAGCCTGGTATCCTAATTCATTCATAAGACTTTTCTTACTATCCATTTCTTCTAATACAGTTTCAGCAAGCACAATTATGTTATCCTTACCAAGTGTTAGTAGATTAGATGCATCTAAAAGGAGTATATTAGTGTCTAATGATAATTTATTCACCTTTACTCTCCCATCGAGCTAAGACCTCACCCTTATTAAGCCACATATCCTTACCTTCTATAACTTCAGTCATCTCTTCATCTGTTAGGAATCCTTTATATATATCTCTAAATGCAGCATTAAGTTCTCTATTATTGAAATCAACATAGGCTTTAACCTCATGTCCCTTACCACCTGTGCCACCAGAATAGTTATGTATCATAAAATGTGTATAATCACCTACATCTATTTTATCACAAGCTAATGTAATTATAGTACCAGCACTGGCAACAGTACCGTCTAATCTAGCAACAGTAGTAGCTCTACAACTTTTTATAGCATTTATAATCATAAAGGCTGAGTCTATGATACCACCTGGTGTATTAATATGTATATATACAGTATGATCCTCTGGGACAATAGCTAAAAAGTACACTAACTTATTATACTCTACTGGTTCCTCTATTCCACTACTGATAAATACATGATGCACCTTATTACTTTTAGATACTATTGGTACAAAGTCTTCCCATATAGTTTCATCAACAAGACCATTGATATAACTACCTTTGCCTTTGCCTTTTATCTTATTCTTTTTTTGTGGTTCTAGCTTAATATCAAGCATTTGCCATCCTTTATATAATATTAGACATATATTACTACATATCTGCCTATAGTATATCCCAGGAAGCCTTGGTTTTCTCTGAAGAGGGGTCTTCAATTACTGGTTTATATACTAATCTGTAGTACCCTCCAATACTCCACGAATAGAAGTCATCTAATGCTTTTATATCTTTAAGCTCTTCTTCTGTATAGAAGTAATTTGGAAGCATCTCTTCCTCAACTAAGGCCCTTTTAGTCTTTACTTGCAGAAACATTTATACCCACTCCAAATAAGTAGTTCTATTTCCTCATTCATATACTCATATAATGTATTTGGATTACCTTCGCACATCTTGTTTACTATACCACTCTTTCTGTTTAACTACTCTATACATATTATCTCCTATTGTAGTCCATATGTTGTATACAATGCTTTCTTACTTTCCTCAGCTTTACTAGGCTTTTGTGCCTCTATGGCCTTATCTGTGGGTGTAATGTATTTCAAAGGATCTTTCATAACTTCATCATAACCATATAATAGCCCATCCATATCTTCAATCTCAAAGTACTCTGTAGAACCACCAAACTTCTTATCAAACTTGTAGTTACTCTTCTCAAACACCTTATGTAGATAAGCTTCTATCTCAGTATAGTAGGGAGTTCTCTTATGTCTCTTTACAGTAGTCCTAGGTATATATCTATAGCAGGTGAAGAAACCTATAACATTTTCAGCTAATCTCTCTACTATACTTCTACGAGTTGTAATGCCTATCTTAACTATAACAGTACCGTCATCTAATACCATCTTAATAAGGTATACCATCCCATCTTTCTTACGAGGATATTCCTTTTTCTTAGACTTCTTACTGCTACGCCTATTAGTAGCTTTACCGTCTGTACTTACTTTTAAGAATGCCATTACCATATCCCTTTAACTGTATCTATATCTACCTTTAAGTATCTTAACTCTTTATCATAGTATTCAAATAAAGCTGAATTAAGTCTAGCTTCTTCTTTAATGACATCAGTTGACTTTTTATAAAGCATAAGAGTTATAGCAGGTATCTTTTTCTTGTTTATAAACCTAGTAGCAAGCTCTATCATTATATCCTGTACTTTAGTCTTTCTAGCTACAGTACCTATAACCAAACCTCTCTCTTCTATGTATGCTACATACACAACACCTCTTCTATTTCTCTTGTTCTTATCAACTTGTAAGAATCCCATATAATATACCTTTATCTCATAAGAAGTATAAGCTTACTCATCTGCTTTTTATCCATAGCACAAAGGTAGTCCCATATATCTTGTTCATCAGTAGCTTCACTAAACCCATATAGGCTATTTTCTACTATATAGTTGAAACAATCTATCATTAATTCACTCATAATATATCCTTAATTTATATATCATAGTGTATCAGATAATTGCTTCACCTCCACTTACATTAGTCACAGTGTTTTGTATCTAATTCATCCCATATTTTAGTTATCTCCATAACACTTCTAGCAGGTATGAATAACTTTGGATTAAGCATATATGTACCACGCTTAACTCTCTTAATAATACCAAGACATTCCATATGAGGATAATTCTTTTTAAGAGCTATCTTCAGATACTTACTATTAGACTCTTCCCTTGTGGGTACTACCACATTAGGATTAAGTTCACCTCTAATCTTATTACCCTCCATAATATCCCTAAAGAACTTCATAAGTTCCATCTCCCCATTATTCAACTGCTGACATATAGCTAATATATCCATACTCCTACCTCCATTACGTGTTTCCTTTCCATTTCCGAAGATACTAAACCCAGGGAATGGTTCCCTAATACGTTTAGTTCGCCTAACTTCTATTACTTCATCAGAGTCCAATGGTGCTGTTAATGATATACTATCCGGCAATTTACCCATCTTCTCTCCTTTATATCCATACACACATTATACCACTCTCACACTTATAAGTACCTGAATCAGTACCTATCATAGGTACTAGTGAGTAGTACTCTTTAAGAAGTTTTAGGTACCATGGGGAGGTACTTCAATCTGGACGGAAATGGCTTAACCAAGGGGTTTCTCTTTATTATAATAACTATAGGCAGGTACTTAACTCTAAATCCGACTCATATAGGGATTTTTATTTTTCTAGGAGAGAGGGCAGTATACTGGTACTCCTTCGGATCAACCAACTACCCCCCGTACTTCGTGTGGGTGCTAGTTTTTCTTCAGTGTAGTGATAAATTAAAATTAAGGATAAACTATGAAGAAATCAAAGTTACAAAAAGTTGCACGCAAATTGTTGAAGGCTAGTAAAACACTAGCTACAATCTCTCAGCCTAACAGCAAAGGATTCAAGGCAGCACAAGCGTGGCTGTACGACCGTGAAGATCTGCTAGCTGAAGCATACAGCATAAAGCGTAAAGACATTTACAGTCTTACATTTGAAATCAATGCTCAGGCAGCGACTCTAAAGAAGAAGAAGAAAGGTTTAAGCATAGAAGACTAAGGTCTTCAGCTTAAAGCTTTTTCTTTTACACCATATCGAGAGACCACTCCTTTCTACACTCTTACACATTGTCGTGGTCTCTCGACCGTTCCTCCTTACGTCGTCTCTTATTCTTTTGTGTTGCGGTATATTGCAATTAGCAGTAGTATCAGTCAATAGTTTTAGTGTGGCATACAGTCACAAACAATAGTCTAAATATAAGGAGACAATTATGGAATTAGGAATAGTAGTAGTATTAGTAGCAGTAGCAATTTGGTATGGTGTGTTAAACTCATTAGAAACAGTTAGTAGAATGGGTAACAAAGAGCTGACTAAACTTGAGGATGAGCAAACTTTAAGACATGATGAGTGGTATAAGTCGGCAAGTGTAGCATACACAGAAGACGAATCTAAAGCAATAGATAATGCTCGTACATATTTTAAGTCGAGAAGAAAGTAGTAGCTTAGGCTGCTAGTTTCAGCTTATTATTGCAGAGAGACAGCTCGACCAGAGGGAGAGACTGACTATCAACACAAACGAAAGAGTAAGTGAGATAGCATTAGATTGAGTAGTTAAGTCGCATGTATGAGCTACAGTGATGGCAGCAGGGGCATGACAATTTATTACAATTAAACACCAGCCTCAACTAAAATGTACCTATACAACAATCAGCAATAACGTACACCATATGACTAAGCTATCAAGGGATAGTTTACTATGTGGTTTCAGGCGTCTCATACTAGAGAGAACAACAGTATATTATATACAAACAGGGGAAATAAATTATGACAAAACTAAAAGAAGAAGCACTAGCTGCAGCTAAAAAGAGAATAGCAGCAAAACAACAATCAGCAGTAGAAGCATTATATAACAATGACAGTTACATGGATAAATTAGTATTACTTGACCAATACAAAGAAAATGTAGCTAAGCTAGAAATTAATCTTATCCAACTTAATGAGATACCAGCCTTCAAAGCAAAAGATGGGAGAAAGTTCTCTGTAACTGCATTTAAAGAAGCTACTAGAATCTTTGGCAGTGAGATGGGTGCAATGATTGGTATTATCATAGGTGCTAGTAAAGCATTCACAGAAGAACAAAGATCAATGCTAGAACCAATCACTGGTATTGATTCAGTACAACTGGAGATACTAGCCGATAAATTAGGTAAACCAGCTTATTGTACTAAAGGCGGCGAAGTTGTAGAAGCAGTTCCAGGTGACTATGAGTATATGTATGGGTACTTATCAACTCTAGATAATGGGCTTAATCCATTAGATATGAGTTACTTTACTAAAGATAAGTATTTGCTATGGTTCACAGTTGCAGAATTAAATGCACAGAAAGCTCAAGCAGAGCATGAAGCAGTAGTTACTTTAGACGCTGAAGATTACGTACTAACAGACGCTGAGTAATCAGATAGACTAGGAGTGGTCATTAAACTACTCACTTAAAGGAGAAAACATGAATAAGAATTTAGAAATAATGGCGGGTAAGTTAACACTTCCGACAATTACAGGATTAAGAGAAATATGTAGTGGTAACCAGTACAGAGAGATAGAGAATATGTTTACAGCTATGTGGAATAGTTACTTACTTAAAGGTAAGGATAATAGCATTAGTTTACCATACTGGGCTAAGAGAGTGGCTAACCCTAAAGCACTAAATATAGTATTAATAGTATTATCTAAAGCTGGTTGGATTACAACACTAGCTGCAGATACTAATAACTGGGCAGAAGCTATATTACTTGAATCTAAGCTACTTGAATATGTAGAAGCTGATAAACTAGTGTCTGTAAGAAAGTACTTCAAATTTAGTAAATATATACTTAAAATGGAAGAGACTGCTAAAAGAGATGACTTAACTAGAGTTAATGGTAAGGCTAAGAGAACTGGACTAGTTAGACCTGGCTTCACAGCTACAGCTAATACAGTATTCAACTTTGATACAATTATGATGAAAGCACATAGAGCTGGAGTAATTCAACTAGTAAATAAAGGTATTGACAAAATGGCAGAAGAATATCCCGCTATATATAAAGACCTTGCTAATTATGGTAGTATCAGTGAGGAGATAGTAGACCACTATATCTATAGTAATAGCTCATATACATCTGGTAGTAGGTATTCAGATACTAGAGGTAGGAATATTGCCGGTTATTTAAATAAAGTAGGAAATCCAGTAGGGTTCAAGGTTATGAGAGCATTACTTGTAATCAATAGGAAAGAGCGTAATAAAGCTACAGCTGATGGACTTAATAATAAGTATCTATTTATAGCGGAGTTACTGGGATTTAAAACAGGTACAGCTGAAGATAAAATCAATATAGGTAGGTCACATTATATCAACAGAGATCTTCTAGAAGATACAGTTGAGGAATTACCAGAAAACATATGGCTTGAAAGAACATATACAGATATTGATAACGCTATGGATGGATTTATGGGCAGAACATTTAGAACTCGTTACAATAAGTATCTTGAGTACGCTAATGGGTCAACATGGCATCAAGCAAGAGCAGGTAAACTGTTAGATGATGCATTGTCAGCTGAAAGGGCAGTTATGAGTAGAAGTACACATAAATGGACAGTACCAGTTGAAATAGATATGTCAGCAAGTGTATTAGGCTATATAGGATTATTACTAGGACACAAGCCATTTATGGAAAGAACTAATATGATAGGTGATACGCTTACAGATGCTTGGGCACATAAGACTATAACTAACAGACTGCAGTTTAAGTCTATAATGAGACAATGTTATGGTTCACAACTATCTGCTAAAGATATGTGGAAAGCTATGAAGATACCATTCACACAAGAAGAAGTAGTAGCATTTAATGCTGAAATAGAAACTGGAGACATAGCAGTGGCTATAAAGTTTAAAGACTTCTGTATCAATAATTGCAATATGCAACCAACTATGAAGTTTGACTCATATGATGAGCAGTATATAGTACCGTGTAACAAGTTCCATAATATAGGCAATAAAACTATTAAGTACAGTCTATATGACACATATAGCAATAGGATCAAAACTGTAACACATACAGATACAGTTAAGAAACCAGACTTAAATAGATTCAAGAAATTTACTGTAACTGGACTAATACATAATAGAGATAGTATAAGAATAGACGCTACAGTACTTAAAGTAATGGATGTATTTGGATGGTGTATAGATATACATGATGCACTAGTACTATGTGCAGAGGCAGCAACATTCGGTAGAAACGAGTATGCTAAAGGGTTAGAAAGTGATTATAAGAATAGAAATAAAATATTAACAGCATACTTCAAGTCAATAGGAATCAAAGCATCAGCTATGAAAGAATGGCGAGAAGAAGTCGTACCACATATAATCCCATTTAAAGGTGAGTTCAGTTGCAACCCACTAGTATTAAAATAAGGAAATAAGAAATGAGTAAAAGATTTATAAATTTAACAAAGCATCCAATTATGGAGGTAACGAGCGGTAAGACGTTCCAACCTTCAGGGAGACAGGCAAGAAATGATAATGTACCTAAGAGAGTAGCTACAGTAGATGGTATACCAATCTTCAGTACTAAGCTAGGAGAGACTAGCGGTATACCAGACCCAGAAGAAGGCGTAATCTATATAGTATCAGCACTGGCATTAGCTGGTACAGCTAGAGATGATGTAGTATCACCAGGTGTAGTACAACGAATAGATGGTAGAGTTACTGGATGTATAGGGTTCAGAACTAAATAACAAGGATAGAAGGCGAAAGCTTTCTGTTCTTTTTTTTTTTTCAACTAGTAACAGGACACAAGGAGATTATATGTACCCAATAGGTAACTATTCAGCTAAGACAATTATAACAGGAACACTAATCATACTAGTAGTATGTGTATTAGGCTATTATGTACCATATATGGTAGTAGGCATATTTATGGCTCTCTATTTCTTTTCCGACAGAGAGACAGGGGACATAAGAGACACTGCACAAGCGTATACTCATCATGACAATGGTATGATGTATATACCTGCATGGATGAAAGCATCTTACCTTAACTCACCGGAGTGGAAAGCACTAAGAGCAAAGAGACTGTCATTAGATAATCATAGATGTACTGTCTGCAATGCATCAAGTAAGTTGGAATGTCATCATATAACTTATGAGAGACTAACAATGGAGAAACTATCAGATGTAACAACCTTATGTAGAAGTTGTCACCAAAAAATACATGATAGATTAGGGTACGATAGGGCAACAATATATAGACCTTAAAAGTCTACACAAACATACAGTAAAAATGATTTATTTTCATTTTTTTACATACACAGATATACACGAGGAGACGGTTATGTATAATCCAGAAGACTCAGTAACATTAACAGGTACAGAGATGAATAGTATACTAAGAATGGTAGGAGCAATGGATATAATAAAACAGAATGATAGCCTTAAGGAAAACCTTGAAGATGCTTATGCAGATGCAAAGGTACTTCGCGAGAGTAATTTTGAGCTTGATTTAAAAAATAAGGCATTATTAGATATGGTAAGAAAGGAGAAAGCCATGGTATCTTTATTATGCTCTAGATTAGCTATTAGAAGAGAACCCAGATATGTTCATATAACCATAGCACCTTTAGAGAAACCATCTACTCCTCAAATAGTAGATAGAACAATACCAGTAGAGCCACAACATAGGGAGGTATGGGCATGAGTAAGCAATACATAAGAGTAGAAGATGCTTCAGGAGTAACACACTACTCAACAAAATACTATGTACTAGTTGGTGGAAAAATATGTATCAATTTAGGACTAACAGTAAAAGTAGTAAATGAAATAAAATAAATTAAGGGAGAAAGGAGGGTGTATAATGGGATTAAGAGTCCAACCTTACTGGTCTTTTTCTAAATCTTATCTACAGACCATAGGCATTATAGCCGCACTGCAATACAACTTAAGTATGTAGAGTCCTCAACGAGGGTTCTATCATGTTTAATGGAAGGAGCTACGTTATGAAATTAGTAAACACTTATATTAGGCGACAGATAGGGGTATGGGATACATTATGTATACTATACTATCAGAACCATGTAGACTATTACGTACATCATGAGGATGGTAGAATAGTCGTATGGAAAATGTAGAACTACGTTATTATGCTACAAGGAGCACACAATGACACGAGAGCAAGTATACAAGATAATTTATAAACAAGAGATAGAACGAACTCTATCTATGCTTAATATACCGTACGATCGAGCAAGCAGAATGGCAAATCTTATGGCCGTTAAGTTGACTAATCGTTTCTTCAATAACCCAAGACAATTTCGAATATACAGAAGGGAACACTAATGGAAATCTATTTACTAGGGGTAGTTATGTCACTTATTATATCAGTACTTAGCCTGCACCACTCAACTGACAAGTATTGTAAATTACAGGTACCTACTTGTATAGCAGCAATACTAATAATCTCTATAGGTAGTTTTGCGTCGATCCTGGCTGGCCTAGCACTGGATATCTACGATAAATTACATAAACCAGCGTAGTCTGGTATAAGTACATACTCATTTTTCTCTCCTTTAAGTATGTGCTTATATCAGCCTACTAGTAATCTTTATAGGTAATTACTTTAGAAGTAGGGATCAAGAGAGCAAGTACAGCATTGGCTGGAATTAATACAATTATTCCTGAGGAGGAAGCAGCAAATGAGAACTAAAATTACAGCAGACCACACTAAAGGTACAATCACAGAGGTATTCGGTATAGATATTAATGAATTGATTCGTAATAAAATGGATTCAATCAAAAGATATATAACTTCATTAGATAAACTAGAAGATGTTAAAATAGAACTTACAGACAATGAAAGACTTGCATTCTGTGTAGCTATCTCAGCTAATTCAGTTACAGTAAGCAAATTAGTTAGTTTAGTTACTAATGTTATGTATACTAAACCCTCTGAAGTTGCTGAAGCATTATATGCCACTTCAATTACTGATACTGACCTAGTTCATATGTTTATGGAGTCTACAGTAAATAGTGGTACACTTCAGATGTTATCTAGCTTACTAGATTAACACCTTTAGGTGTCACACATAAACAGATAATAAGGACTAATAAATGAAATTAATAGTAGCACATAAAAATTGCATGGATGGATTAGCAGCGGCAGCTATAATGGCTAAGCTATACGAGAAGAATAATCAACCATATAAAGTACACTTCCAGAATTACGGTGACTCAGTAGAACCTATCACTGACAGTAGCTGTGATGACTTAGTATTCGTTGATTTCTCTTTACCTAGAGAACAAATGATTGACATAGCTAGTAGTTTTACAACTATACTAGTACTTGATCATCATAAAACAGCAGAAACTGCCTTAGCAGGTATTGAGACAGATATACCACATATTGATGTGATATTTGATATGGGTAAAAGTGGAGCAATGATAGCAGCTGATTATTATGAGATGATAGAGTGTGAGAGGCCATATAAATGTGACATCATAAGCTATATATCTGATAGAGACTTATGGAAATGGGAGTTACCTGGTTCACATGAAATCAATGAAGGACTACGAGCATTGGTAGACCTTAACGACATTGAGAGTTTCAATAAAGTAGTAGACCAGTACATGTCTGATAGTACATATATTAAACAAGTAGGTATGATACTTATTGATAAAAAGGATAAAGAAGTAGCTAAAGCTATTAATAAAGTGCACTCTATATATCTTAATGGAGAGCTATTTATGGGCACTAACACTACAGCTTACATATCTGAAATAGGTAATGCTATCTGCCATAAATATGAATTACCATCAGCCACATACACTATTAGTGGGTGTGGTACTAAAGTATGGTGGTCATTACGATCGTTAGACAATTTACCAGATGTATCTCTAACAGCTAAAGCCCTTGGGGGTGGAGGACATAGAAATGCGTGTGGGTTTGAGACTTCAATTGAGGAACTTCCTCAGATACTAAACCCTACAAAGAAGACTTGTAGTTGCCTATTAAAAGCAATAGCAGGCCTTGGGAAAAAAGCAGCTGGAGTAAAATCACCTGCAAATTACGCAGATTATAGTACACAGATAAACTTCTTAAAGGGTTTTATCAGATAAGGATTTATTATGAGTAAGTATTTAATTACATGGTGGGTAACATTAACATTCATGTTCCTATACACATTTGCATCTAGAATACCCCTCGAAGATGCAGTGTATTTTTATATCATTACTATTTCCACTGTGGGTTATGGAGATATTCTCCCATCAACACTACTAGAGAAGGTGTTAGTTTCCGTCACGGTTCTGTCATCACTTGTATCGTTAATGACGATAGTAGAAACAATAATAAACTTAAAAAGGAAAAAGCCAATGAAAAAGTTACCACCAGTAATTGACTTATTACTGGTCACTAATAATTATGACACCACCAATGAGATACTTAAGCGTGTAGGCAAGGACAAAGACCGCACCGTTACGGTAATCTGTGACGGTACAGATAACGACTTTGAGCGTATGCAGCAATTCGAAGCTATGTACAATATTAACATATTTCACTTCGCCTCTATTTATGAGGTTAGCTTCGATTCTGTGGTAGACGTAGAGAAAGCAATTATAACAGCTTCTGAGACTACGTCTGTAGCTCAGAACAACCATAGAGCTTTAGGTACTATATCGTACCTAGAGTCTCTGTTCACAGTAGTAACACAAGCGGAAGTAAAAGGTGATATAGACTTACTGTCTAAAATATCAAAAGGAGACGAACTGATACATACATCAGAGCGTTATAAATTATGGGCACAATTTGACCCTAAGGAGAACTAAATGAAGAAAACTATACTAGGACTAACAATAGCAGCAATGCTAGCAACATCAGCAATGGCAGGGTTTGGATCAAACTCACAACAAAAAGAACAAGTACTTAAGGGATCAGACGGTGAGGATTACCAATACGTCATATGTACTGCCTCGGACACAGGTTCTTACTACAGAGCAGGTAAGAGATTGGTTTCACTTTTAGGTCAAGACCCTAGAAATGGTAATCAACTAGCCGTAGCTGAAACAACGGACGGTTCAGGACAAAACTATCAGCTAATGTCGGATAAAATCTGTAATGTAGCAATTATGCAAGGTGATCATGTAGCATATTTAAGAGGAGCTGACAAATCATTCTTTGATGGTAAGGCAGTAATCTTCCTTGATAGAACTGAGAATGTTCAGCTTATCATGAGAGATGGTATGGATGAAGATGACTTACAGAAAAAAGGTGCAAAAGTACTAGTAGGCTTAGCAAACTCTGGTGGAGCTGCTTCATATAAGAATATGACAGCCCTAGAATCAGGTTACGGTAAAGCTACTGTAGTTTATGGAGATATTGACATCTCTGCACTATCTGACTTAGCTGCTGGAAGAATTGATGGTATCATCAGAACGTCTCACTTAGACCCAAGACATAACCAACTAGCCTTAGATGTCCAGGGTGTTAAAGGAATCTACTTCGCAGATTTAGATGACTCAAACTTAAACAACTCAGTGAACTTCGGTGACGGTGATGTTGAGATCTATAAATTTGTAGATACAGTAGTTGCAAAAGGCTTCTTTGATACCGAAGCTGAGACTTTAGAGACACACGTAGCTATCGTAATTGATAAAGCTGGTATGTCTAAGAAGCAAAAGAATAAGATTCTTAGAGTTATTACTCAAAATAAGAAAAACCTATTCTGAAGACCTGGCCAGACACAACCAGAGAGAACTCATCCTCACGCATACGATAACTACTCTATAGCAGGAGCAGTGGTTGTAGGTGCGGCGGTTGGGTATACGCTCAGTACTCCAGATCATCATTACTACTATGATGGTAGATACTATGAACATCCTCGTAGCTATTATAACAGTCATCAAACTGTTACTAATAGAACAACAGTTGTAAAGAAAACACGACCTGTGTATACTCCTAATAAGAGGCACATTAAAAAAATCAAGACCGTCAAAACGGTACAAAAGAAAAAGAAGGTAGATTATGTCTGATATAAACAAAAGCTCATTTTGGGGCAAATTAAAAGAAGCTGGTTCACTAGCTATGGATGCTGCAGGAGACGCAGTAGATAACGCAAAAGAAGCAACAGTAGGTGCTTATGAAGGTGCAGTTGCTAAAGTTAACGGTGCCAAAATCATCACTGATGGTGTAAAGGAAGTTCATTTGACTGAATCACAAATAAACAACATGAAAAGTTATATAGATGGTGATATGGCTAATGAGAAATTCGAACTTATCCTTGACGATACTGCAACTGACGATGGTTACGAGCGCTTAAGGATAACTATAGCCACTGAAGTAGCAGGAGACCAATAATGAAAGGCCTAGCAATTAAAAGCATCCTTGGCGTAGTACTACTTGTAGCAATATATGCAGTATGGTTCATCGTAGGATCATCTAAAGGAATAAGCTGGATTTCAACAATCGGTGCACCAACAGTAAAAACAACAGTGTACAACCTGGAAATGGCTGGGTACGACGGTAGACTTTACACATTCACAAAAGATGGTAAAGATTGTATGGCAGTAGCAACATCGGAAGGTGTTGGAGTAACTTGTTCAGAGCAGATAGCTCCTGAACACAAATAGGAGAATTAAGATGAGTAAAGTAGTTTGGAATCATGACGCTGACAATGGGTCAGACGCATTAGGTATTGACATTGACGCAACAGTACAAGGTGTTATGAAAAAAAAAAAATTAAAGAAACAGTTGAAACTCCTGAGGATGTTGAAACAATGGAAGTTACATTAAAACCAGAAGAAAGAGCAGCACTATCATTTGTAGTTATGTCATCTGCTAGGGGTTATGGTATCTTAATGGAAGCAGTAAGCGGTAAATCATTTAATAAACCTTCTGAGGCTGGTGAAGCATTAGCAAACTTTGATGCATTAACAGACACTAATTTAGTATTCTTATTTATGGGTATTCAAATGGACGCAAATCCTGCTGCTGTGATGAAGGCGCAAATGGCTACGGGTATGGACGAATCGGAGTAATGGTATCGTTCATGGCTGGAGTGGCCTTTGTTATAGTTATCGGGTTTATAGTGGTAGGGATAACACTGGCGAAGTGAGACTTCGGATAATTTAATGAAGTTGCTCACTATCACCGTTCTTGGGTGTAACCAGGGGTGGGCTTGGTACTTAGTATCAGACCTACTTACTACGGGCACATGCCGAGAAGCAAACCGTGTGAGCTTAAATCACGGAGCTGGAGAATTGGGTGAGCGGCTTAAACCACTTGCTTGGAAAGTAAGCGCTGGGGTAACCTGGCCGAAGGTTCAACTCCTACCCGTTACACTAATGTAGAAATCAGCTAGCGGCCAAAGCTACACCCTCTGAAAACGGGTGATACGTGGGTTCGAATCCCACTTTCTACACATATTTTCTCCTAAAAGAAATAAAATCACGACATGTCAACGAGCCACCACTGTACCTTCCGGCGAAGGTAGTTTCTAAAGGGCTCCGCGACATAAGCTTCCATAGCTCAGCCGGTAGAGCACTTCCTTGGTAGGGAAGAGGTCATCAGTTCGATTCTGATTGGGAGCTCCAGGTCGTATAACTCAGTGGTAGAGTGTTTCGGTGACATCGAAAAAGTCGTAAGTTCAAATCTTACTATGACCACCACTAATGTCTTAAAAAGCGTATAGGTTTTCCTCATTTTTTCCTATACGTTTTTTAAGGTGTTAGCACCAAATAAATCAACTCATCGCCATGATGAAATCAAAGGACGTAAAATGGCAAAAAGAACAGTAGAAATGAAGTGTGTATCAAAGCACACAAAACAAAGAGTAGGTATCACTTACGCAAACAGCACGAGTGCTAACAGAACATTAAAAGAGGGTGGACAATACGTATTTGTCTACGGAAAAGGTAGCAAGAGAGTTTCTGAAACTAGACACATGACTGCTTCTCAAGCAGATGCTTATAAAGCACAACTGGAAGGGTAACCTATGTCACAAGCGTTAATCAACGCCTACCTAGAAGATCACAGCATCACAGTACTGGACGAACCTCCAGTACCTAGACCAGATTATTCAGGTTTAAGTGAGGAAGATTGGCAAGAGTACCAAAGGGAATTGAGCGCCCGCATAGAAGCCTCACAAGCAACGAGAGCAGCTTACTCTCATACCGCCGGTAAAACGGCAAACCTTAATAGGACCATCATCAACTGGGTTGTAGATGAGACTATGTTAGACTACGGAGAATAATTATGAACCCAGATCCGGTGGATACGCTAGCTGCTGGTACAAAAGTAAAATCATAGATGTAATGGCGTTAACCACTTACAGTAATTGCTAACGAAGGAATTCAAAAAAGCAAACTACAAAGCTAGAATCTTTGAAGCAAAAGGTAAGAAAGAACTTGGTTTCGCAGAAGCAGCAGTTGATGCAGCTAAACTAAAAGCAAAGACTGACAACAGAACGATCTATTTGGCTGAGCTCCATAGAGACATTGTTACCCAACAGCCTAAATCAATGGAAAACACAAAACTAGACGCTCCTGATACAGTTATTATTAACGGTGGTAAACCAGGAACAACAGACTTACTAAACATTAAGTTAGTAAGAAACATCACTGCTAAATAATTCAAAGCCATCTCGTGGTGGCTTTGATAACCTTTAATAAGGGCTAAACCTTTCCTAAACTCTTTTCATTCAGTAATGCGTAAGTACCATTAGAAGCTACTTAGCTCGTTAAGTTCGTGGTCGCAAGTTCGAATCTTGCCTGCACCGCCATTTATGGTGCAGTAGCTCAGCGGTAGAGCACGCCCGTTGCTTCTTGTACAAACTTACGTATTATTGAGTGAAATACCTCAAGTACTTCTTCCTGCAATGGGAGTATAGGGCCGTAACGGAGATACGCCGATTACCTACGCTCCCAGACTCTTTATAAAACCCAAGTCCTCTATACTTGCTACTATCCAAACTTTAAATTTGACAATACAGCATACTAGATAAACTTGGGCTTTATAAGGAGTTGTAAATCTGCGGAATTACTTTTCACACGTACTTACACTCTTTATACAAATTCCTTTATTTAAGGCAAGTCCCTGTAGTGGTTACTTAAGGGAATATAATTACTACTACACCATACTTACCTTTAATAAAGGAATCAAAATCCAATAAAACAAGGAAACAATCATGACAAGTACACACAATAAACTTATCTACGGAGCTATCGCAGCAGTAAATTTCACACCTTCAAACACTAAGAAGGCTAAATTTAGACCAGAGCTAGCTAAGTTATTAACTAGTTTCGCGATGAATGGTTACGTTATCACAAACAGCCACGAGTTAACTACTCTAGGTAAGAGGGATATAGTAGCATTAAGTGCACAAATTGTTGAGATGATTACATCTACGACTAAACAAGCATTCTTCCTTAGAAAAACTTTTGGTACGACAACACAACTAGAGAACTACTCAATCGAGGATTGGAAAGCTATTATTGCACAGTACCATTTAACTTATGGCTGTAAGTCACTGTTTAGTGCAGCTAAAGCTTCGCAAATATTATCTGAATATGTTGGTGACGCATTTGAAGACACTCACTCTTTTCCTGAAAAGGTTAAAGAAATTACTGTGATGCTACCAGCAACTCATCAAGAGTACATTGCTTCTATTCTTACTTCTAAGGTACCCCTTAGAGCTCATCAAGAACAGATCATACAAACTACTGATTATAGTAACTTTAACGCTGAGGGGCTTAAATTCGCAATTAAAAGCACTAAGGCTTTAATGCAGAATACTCAGTACAAACAAGGGCTAACACCAACTATCAGTAACTTAGACGAGATGCAAAGATTCATCTTATCTAACTGTCAGAAAGGTGATAATGGGGAAGACTATACAGGTCAAATCCTTAACCCTATGTTGAAGACATTTAAGTTTCACATACCAACAAAGATGAAGAAATTCATCCTAGATTGGTTTAACCGAGAGAAGACTATTAGTAAAGAGATGCAACTAGTTGAAGCCATGTACTCTAATGAGTCTTGGTGGAAACGAATGTTCCTTCACGCGCACTGGTGTAACAAAGCTAAGTTCACTAAGAGATACCAACTAACAAGTAATTTACTTGCGAGATTGTACTCTGAAGACCGTTCTTGGACATTCAACAGCAGGTACACAGCGGCACAAAACGCTGGGGACTACTCTAAGGCTATTGAAATCTTAGCAGAGAAGCCAGGGCTACTGATGAGGAACTTAGTAATGTACTGTAAATACACAGTAGGTGTTAAACTTCCAGTTAAAGAAGGTGGTAAATCAACAGTAAAAACTAAAGTAGTTGTTAACCCGTTAACGAATATGCTTAGTCATAAAAAGTCAAAAGTAATACCTGCTTCATCGACAGGGGCAGATAGAGTACTGACTGATGCTAGTGATTTCATAAGGAGTAACTTTAGGACGTTACTAATTAAGAATAACCCTCCAATTAAAACTGCTTGGCAACTTATTGAAACTCTTCTTGAAGAAGCTCATGAGAAACCAATTTCAGTCAGAACAGTACAAGGGGTAACAGTAAGGTACTCTACACCAATACCTGCTATCAATAAGGCTCTTAGGGATTTAGTAATCCATATTGTTATGGATTACATCAGAGAAACTAAAGCCAAAGCTAATAAA
>Ga0256837_1000604_pt1 | contig 29233 bp, 24 predicted proteins | sample 4562384metaG_FD_185976 | JGI IMG/M metagenome (GOLD analysis project Ga0256837, IMG submission 185976) | Hydrothermal vent microbial communities from Guaymas Basin, Mexico - 4561-384 | ecosystem: Environmental > Aquatic > Marine > Hydrothermal vents | place: Mexico: Guaymas Basin | collected... | reverse complement strand
ACTTCTCCTATATTCTGTGCTTAGAATTTGAAGTAAGATTTTAACATTTAACCTCTTCAAATCTAAATTTACAACTTCTGATTTTTAAATTCTCAAAAATTGCACTTCAGATTTAAATTTTGGAATAGATTCAACAGGAATGTAGAAAAAATATAACTCTAAGCACCTTTATAGTAAAATACAAAAAATAACTATTTAAGGTGTGTCCATGGCAACTGTTGGAATGAGTGATATTAAAAAAGGCGTACGTCTAATTGTAGGTGAAGTACCATATAAAATTGTTGAGTTTCAACATGTTAAACCAGGTAAAGGTGCAGCATTTGTACGTATGAAAATGAAAAGCTATTTAAATGGTAAGGTAGTTGAAAAGACTGTTCATGCTGGTGATAAGTTTGAAATTCCTACTATTGATTACAAAACTATGCAGTATCTTTATGATGATGGTGAGATGTACCAATTTATGGATAATGAAACTTACGATCAAATCGGTCTTGAGTATGCTCAGTGCGATGAAGCCTCTAAATGGTTCAAAGATGGCATAAATGTAGAGATTATCTTCTTCAAAAACAAAGCTATATCTGTTCAAGCTCCAGAATTTATGGAACTTGTTGTAACAGATACTCCTCCAAACTTTAAAGGTGATACTTCAAGTGGAAGTAAAAAACCTGCAACTCTTGAAACAGGTGCTGTTATTCAAGTGCCTTATCATGTACTTATTGATGACTTAGTAAAAGTAAATACTATAGATAGTGAGTTCTTAGGTAAAGTTAAATAGCATGAAAAGGTCAATTTTATTAGATATTCATCCAATGTACTCTGTTGAATTTTTAAAAGATGAGATGAAGTATACTACTATAGAAGAGATTGTTAAACATTTTAAAAAAGAGATAGAAGAGAATCCAGAGGGTGGATTTATTACTCTATTTGACCATTATGCGCATACGAAAAAAATGGGTGGAGAAATTTTAGATACGATAGTAAATGCAAAAAATTTGCTTTTTTGTTTTGGACATACAATCAAAAATATAGAGATATTGGCATTTAGACCAAAATCTATTGTAATTTGTGAATTAAAAGATTCTTTTGTATTTGAATTTTTAGAGACACCAAGACCAGAGGTAAATCAATGGATTACCTCTTGGATAGAAGCATTAAAAAAATAAAAAAGGGAAAAATTATGGGATTAAGCAATAAAAAATTACCAACAATCGGTTTCTTATACATGGATTATGTATTAAGATTTTTTGATCACTCTAACTTTAAAGGTTGGCCAAACAAGATAGAGACTGTAACTTATCATTGGAAAAATGATAAAGATAGATTTATCAAAGAGGTGAAACGTAAAAAAATTGACGTTTTAATTGGTAATATTCCTGCAACTGCTTATGAAACTTTCCGTGAGATAGCTCGTGCTCTTCCTCATGTTCGTTTTATCCCATCTATGGATACTCAGTTCTCAAACAAATCTAAAGAGAATGTTACTAGATTTGCTTGGAAATATGACCTTCCAATCCCTAAAACTTATATCTACTACAAACATGATAATGCAGATAAGTTTCTTAAAAAGACTGAATATCCTAAAATCATTAAAAAATCTTACGGACCATCAAACTATGGTGGATACTTTGTTCATAAAGTTGACTCATACAAAGAGGCTCGTGAACTTTTTGATGAAAAACAGTATCACCCACAATACTTTCAAGACTTTGTGCCTATGGAAGCAGATATTCGTGTAATGCTTATTGGTCATAAACCAGTTTGTGCTTTTTGGCGTCGTGCACCAGAGGGTGAATGGCTTACTAACACTTCTCAGGGTGGAAGTATGGACTATATGGATGTTCCTAAGAATGTTCTTGATTTAGCTGTTAAAGTTTCAAAAGCTGCAAAAGCTGAGTACTGGGCTTGTGACGTTGCTTATGGTAAAGATGGCAAAGTTCGTATTTTAGAGTGTGCTACTGCATTTGCTGCTTTCCCTTACATCCGTGATTGGATTGGTCAGTACATCATGTGGAGTCTCTCTGAGGGTCGTTTTAGAAAACCTCATATGCCTATGTTTAACTGGGAAGAGTTAGGAAAAATAGATGCTTCTCTTCTTAGAACTATGAGACATATTCAGTTTGGTAAATTTAGCCCTTCATATGATGGTGCTTTCTTTGGTAAAAAGAAAAAAGAGTATGGTGGTAAAAAAGTTTATATACATAAACTAGATGAAGAGTATCCAGTTTTTGATGTTAAACGCCGTTGGAGTGAAGAGTGGCCAAGTGAAAAATGGAACTATCAAGACAACTTAATGGAACTTAGCTCTTATTCAAAAAAAGGTAAAAAAACTTCAAAAGTAAAAGCACCTAAACCTACTAAAGATGAAGCTTCTGAATCAGTTGAAGAAGAGAAAATTACACATAGTGAATTGAGTGATTTTTTAACTTCTATTGAGGGTATTGGTAAGAAAAAAGTTGAAAAAATTGTTGAACATTTTGGAGGAGTAGATGAAGTTGTTGGTATTATTCACCAAAATACATCTATTCTTACTGAGGTAAAAGGTATCACTAAAAAGCTTGCTCAAAAAGTAGAAGAAGCTTGGAAAAAATTATTAAAGTAGATTGTAACTAATGAACTATTTTTTTCTTTGCATCCTTCTTTTTTCTACTCTATATGGAATTGAGCCTATTACACCTATTGTAAAGCCAAAAAATATAGATACTGAAAAAGCAAAATTAGGTAAAAAACTTTTTTTTGATGCTAGACTCTCTCGGAATAATTCTATTGCCTGTGTTAGCTGTCATAATTTGGCAGCTGGTGGTGACGATAATCTTCAATACTCTTTTGGTATTGATGGTCAAGAGGGTAATATGAACTCACCTACTGTATTAAATGCAACATATAATTTTCGCCAATTTTGGGATGGAAGAGCAAAAAATCTTCAAGCACAGGCTTCTGGACCTATTGAAAATCCTGTTGAGATGGGTTTTAGTTTTAAAGAACTTATTCCTAAACTTAACAAGAGTGAATATAAGACTCTTTTTGCAAAGGTTTACAAAAAAGAGGGTATCACAAAAAACAGTATTACAGATGCTATAGCTGAGTATGAAAAAACTTTAGTTACACTAAATGCACCTTTTGATAAGTATCTTAGAGGTGATAAAAATGCCATTACTAAAAAGCAGAAAGAGGGGTATGAACTTTTTAAGTCAAAAGGGTGTATTTCTTGTCATCACGGAGTCAATCTAGGAGGAAATCTTTACAGTAAATTTGGTGTTGTTGAAGACTCTAAGAGTATATCGTTTGGACGTTATAATGTTACACATAAAAATCGTGATAAGTATTACTTTAAAGTTCCCACACTGAGAAATATAACACTTACTGCACCATACTTTCATGATGGAAGAACTCAAAGTTTGGAAGAAGCTATAAGAATTATGTCTCAACTACAATTAGGGCGTTATTTTACAGAAGATGAAGTAGAGAAGATAGAAGCTTTTTTATACTCTTTAGAGGGTGAAATTCCTAAGGGAGAAGAGATATATGTTCCGTAAAATAGATGCAATAACAATCACTCTCTCTTTAGTTGTCCTGATGTTTATCACGATGCTCTCATATCTTTATGACAAAGCACAGCATGAGAAAAGATTTGCCTATTATCATAACAAGCTTGAAACTTTAATGTTTATAGAGAAAGATTTTGATACTTTTTTGCACAGCTCTCTCTACTTTACAAATTATGATCGTATCTCAAATGAGTTAGAAAAATTTGATGCTCTTTTAGGAACTTTAGAATCCTCTTTTGCTTTTGAGCATTATGGAAAAGATATGAAAAAGAAGTTACTCCAAGTTCGTAAAGCATTTGGAGAGGAGAGCGATCTTTTAGAGTATCATAAATCTATAAACTCTGTAACTAGAAATAGTATTCACTATCTTTTTGATCTTCGTCGTAGTATTAGTGATTCAAAAAAAATATCTATACAAAAAAAGCAAAATATTGATGGTCTATTTTTTCTAATAATGCAAGTCTATACAGGTTTAGAGTCACAAGAGACAACTCTTAAAACTATTCTTGCACAATCAAAAAAACACTCAAATATAAATATTAACTACTTTTATACACAATCAAATCTATTTATAAAAAACATGAGCTATCTTCAAAACTCTATTGTAGAGCATAAAGAGATAGGGCTTATGAAAAAAGTAGATGCAGTTATGAAAATTTTAGAAAAAGTTAATAGAGAAGATAGTATTAATAATCAAAGATTAAATATTCTTTTTACTATAGGTTTAATTGTACTTCTATTGATTCTTATATTTTTTCATAGAAGATCACTTCGTGTGCATAAAGAACTTTCATCTTTTAAACTTGCTATAGAACATAGTGATAACTCTATTGTGATGACAGATTTAGACCATAATATTAGTTATGTTAATGAGAGTTTTGAAAAAAATACAGGTTATACTAAAGAAGAGGTTCTTGGGAAAAATCCAAACATCTTAAAGTCTGGGTTAACAGATGAAAATAGTTATGTTTATATGAAAGAACTTTTAGATGATGGTAAACCATGGAGTGGTGAGTTTATAAACAGACGAAAAGATGGTTCAGTTTTTTATGAAAAAGCATATATTATTCCTATTATTATTAATGATATTATTGATAGTTATCTTGCTATTAAACTAGATATTACAGAGTATATCTTACAAGAAGAGCATATGCGTCTTGCTACAACTGTTTTTGATAATATGGATGAGGGTATTGTTGTCTGTGGTAGAGACAAAAAAATAGTTTCAATTAATAAAGCACTTGAAAAGATGCTAGGCTATAAAAAAAGTGACTCCGTAGGTAAGACAACAGAAATTTTTCAATCACAAAATTTAGAAAGAGCATTTCATGAAAACATTTGGAATGAAGTTTCTCAAAAAGGTAGTTGGCAAGGTAAGGTAGAAGATCAAACAAAGCAGGGTGAACATATAACAGTATGGTTAAGTGCTAGTATTGTAAAAGATAGAAGTCATGATATAACTCACTACATATTTATTCATAGAAATATAGCTGATATTATTAAGTCTCAAAAGCGTATAGATTTTTTAGCATATCATGACTCTTTAACTTCTCTACCTAATAGATTAAGTTATGAAGAGAGTTTAACAGAGTATGTAAAATTGGCAAAACAGAATAATAGTAAGTTCTCTGTACTATTTATTGATCTCGATAGATTTAAAGTTATTAATGATACTTTAGGACATCATGTTGGAGATGCTTTGTTAAAACAGGTTGCTACTATTATGAGTAATATTATAGATGAAGGAAATACTCTCGCTAGAATTGGTGGCGATGAATTTGTCCTTACATTGAAAAATATTCACTCTCCTAAAGAAGCCGCAACTATAGCAAAAGAGATTTTAGATGAACTCTCTAAACCTATAGAAGCACTTGGACATACTCTTAATACAAGTGCAAGTATCGGTATCGCAAACTATCCTAGCGATGCAAAAGATGTAGTTACACTCTTGAAGTATGCTGATAGTGCAATGTATAAGGCAAAAGATCTAGGAAAAAACCGTTACCACTTTTTTACAAATGAACTCTCGATTAGCATTAGTTATAGACTACAGATAGAGCAAGAGTTGCGTTTTGCAATTAGTAAAAATGAACTCTATCTTAACTTTCAGCCACAGTATGATTTAAAAACAAAAAGAACTGTTTCTGTTGAGGCACTTTTAAGATGGAATAGTGCAAGTTTAGGGATAATTCCTCCTGATAAGTTTATACCTATAGCCGAAGATAGTGGGCTTATTATAGAGATAGGTTACTTTGTTTTTAGAGAGTCTTGTGCCTTTTTACAAGCTTCAAACAGAGCAGGACATGGACTGGAACGAATCGCTATAAATGTCTCTACACAGCAGTTTCAAGAGAGTGATTTAGTAGAGAGATTTTTAGAGATAGTTCAAGAGTTTGGTCTCTCAACGGAGTCTATAGAGATAGAGATAACTGAACGCTACATTATGGAGTCTTCCACAGATAATCTCAATATACTTGCCTCTTTAAGAAGTAATGGTTTTAAAATCTCTATTGATGACTTTGGAACAGGTTACTCCTCTATGAGTTACTTGAAAAAACTTCCAGTTGATACCATTAAAATTGATAAATCTTTTGTAGATGACCTACCAGATGACCCTCATAATGTTGCCATCACAAATGCAATCATAGTTCTAGCAAACAGCCTAGGCTATCATACTGTTGCAGAGGGTATAGAGTTAGAAGTTCAAGAGGAGTTTTTAACTGAAAATAGTTGTGAAATAGGGCAAGGATATCTCTTTAGCAGACCACTAGGTATAGAACAATTTTTTGAATTTATGAAAAATTGATTTCTTTCAAGAGAATTGTAACTTAAAATGCCCATACAAAAAACAGAAAATTTTAATGAAATTTTATCAACCATACAAACTTCAAAACAAAAAGCTTATGCTCAAATAAACAACACACTTATAGAACTTTATTGGGAGGTAGGAAAGTATATATCTACTAAAACTATAAAAGAGAACTGGGGAAAAGGTGTTGTTAAAGAGTTGGCGCACTATATCAAAACATAAGATCCAACTATAAAAGGTTTTACCTCTCGAAATTTATGGAGAATGAAACAGTTTTATGAAACTTATAAGGGAAATACAAAAGTGTCGGCACTGCTGACACAATTAACATGGACAAATAATCTTCTCATAGTTAGCAAATGAGAAATTTTCAGAGACGATGACACAACTGCCACAAGATACAAATAATGTGTTTAAAGATAGTTATTCACTAGAATTTTTAAATTTACCTCAAAAGCATAAAGAAAAAGATTTGCAAAAAGCACTTATAGGTTCACTTAAAGAGTTTATTTTGGAACTAGGAGTAGGTTTTGCTTTTATGGGAGAAGAGTATCGTTTACAAGTTGGTGAGGATGATTTTTATATAGATTTACTTTTTTACCATAGAGATTTAAAATGTTTAGTTGCCTTTGAACTAAAGATAGGCAAATTTAAACCAAGCCATTTAGGACAGCTAGAGTTTTATCTTGAAGCATTAGATCGAGATGTAAAAAGGGATGATGAAAATCCAAGCATAGGTGTACTTTTATGTAGAAAGAAAAATGATGAAGTTGTAAAATATGTATTAAGCAGAAGCCTAAGCCCTACAGTAGTATTGGAGTATGAAACTAAGCTAATCCCTAAAAAGATACTTCAAGATAAGATGAATGAACTTTATGAGGTTTATAAGTTAGAGGATGAGATTGATAGATAATAAAAAATCCATTACATAAAATATTTACTTTTTAATTAAGACAAACTCACTATAATCACTTTAATAATCTAGAAAATAAAAAGGTCATTATTTTGAGCGTTCAACCCTTCACACATCTACATCTTCACACCGAATATTCTCTCCTCGATGGAGCAAATAAACTCTCTAACCTTGTACCCCGTTTAAAAGAGTTAGGCATGACCTCTGTGGCTATGACTGACCACGGAAATATGTTTGGGGCTATTGACTTTTACAAGCAGATGATTGATGCTGGAATAAAGCCTATCATAGGGATGGAGGGGTATATTCATAATGGTGAAGAGCTTAACGACAAGAGTACAAAACAGCGTTTTCATGTCTGCCTCTATGCTAAAAACAAGATAGGTTATCAGAACCTTATGTATCTCTCTTCACAAGCATATATCCACGGTATGTACTACTTTCCTCGTATTAACAAAAAAGAGCTTCGCGCACACTCTGAGGGGCTTATCTGCTCCTCTGCTTGTCTTCAAGGTGAAGTCTCATGGCACTTAAATCTTTCTAATGAACGTAATGTTCGTAATGGTGCTTTAGGATATGAGGGTGCTTTAGAGGTGGCTCGTGAGTATCAAGATATTTTCGGTGATGATTTTTATCTTGAACTTATGCGACACGGTATAGGTGATCAGCTCTTTATAGATGAAAATATTTTAAAAATATCTCGTGAAACAGGTATCAAGGTAGTAGCTACAAATGATACGCACTACACGTTTCCAAATGATGCACAGTATCATGAGGCATTTATGTGTATTGGGATGAATAAGCTCTACGATGACCCAAACCGTATGCGTCACTCGGTTCATGAGTTTTATCTAAAATCGCCTGAGCAGATGGCAAGAATATTTGCTGATATTCCTGAGGCACTTGAACATACTCAAGAGATAGTCAATAAGTGTGAGCCTTTTGTACCCATCGTTAAAACACCAACACCACCTAACTTTAAGTTTACAAAAGAGTATGCTCATAAAGAGGGTTTAGATATAAACCACGAAGATGATGCTCCACTCCCTGCAAACGCAAGTGAAGAGGAGAAGAAAAAGCATATGCTCGGTGCTGATAAAGATGATGCTGAGTACTTTATCTACAAGTGTCGTGAGGGTTTAGTAAATCGCCTTAAAATTGTTCCTAAAGAGCGACATGATGAGTATAGAGAGCGTTTAGAGTTTGAGATGGACATCATCAACTCTATGAAATTCCCGGGGTACATGATGATTGTTTGGGATTTCGTAATTGCCGCAAAAAGAATGGGAATAGCTGTTGGACCAGGTCGTGGTTCGGCTGCTGGTAGTCTTGTGGCTTTCTCTCTTGACATCACAGACATCGACCCGATGAAATATGACTTGCTTTTTGAGCGTTTCTTAAACCCTGAACGTGTAAGTATGCCCGATATTGATATGGACTTTATGCAGGCTCGTCGTGGCGAGGTTATAGACTATGTTGTAGAGAAGTATGGTCGAAATCAAGTGGCTCAAATCATCACCTTTGGTTCACTTCTAGCTAAAGGGGTCATTCGCGATGTTGCTCGTGTTTTAGAGATGCCTCTAAGTCAAGCTGACAAGATGGCAAAACTCATCCCTGATGAGTTAGGAATCACTCTTAACGGTAAAACAAAAAGAGGTGAGTTTATAGATGGAGCTTTTCAAAAAGAGCCGAAAATTCAAGAGCTTTTAAATGAAGATGCAAACGCCAAGCGTGTTTGGGAGTTTGCTAAAAAGCTAGAAGGTCTTAAACGTAACTCTGGGATTCATGCTGCGGGTGTAGTTATCTCAAATGAAGAGCTTTGGAAAAAAACACCTATCTATAAGCCATCGGGTGAAAATACTTTTGTAACACAATACTCTCTAAACTATATGGAAGATATTGACCTTATTAAGTTTGACTTTTTGGGGCTTAAGACTCTTGATGTTATTCAAAATGCTGTAAAACTCATTAAACGCCGTTATGACTTGGATGTAAACTGGGATGAGATAGATGTTGATGATAAGCATGTTTATGAGGTTATCCAGACGGGTGAGACTGTTGGAATGTTTCAGATTGAGTCGAGTGGTATGCAAGATCTGAACCGGCGTCTAAAACCCGATAATTTTGAAGACCTTATCGCCGTTCTTGCACTCTATCGTCCAGGACCTATGGAGTCGGGAATGCTTGATGACTTCATCGAGCGTAAACATGGTCGTAAAAAAGTTTACTATCCTTTTGAAGAGGTAAGTTTTGACCTGCTCAAAGATACACTTGGACCAACCTATGGGATGATTGTTTATCAAGAGCAAGTTATGCAGATAGTGCAGATTATCGGTGGTATGAGCCTTGGTGGGGCTGACATCGTTCGTCGTGCTATGGGTAAGAAAAAAGTTGAAGAGATGGAGAAATATAACCGTCTTTTCTCTGAAGGTGCACAAAAACTAGGGCTTGATTATAAACTCGCTTCAGCACTTTTTGACCTGATTGAAAAGTTTGCAGGGTATGGATTTAACAAGTCTCACTCAGCTGCTTATGCGATGGTTACTTTCCAAACAGCATGGCTCAAAACTTACTATCCAAATGAGTTTATGGCAGCACTCTTAACAAGTGATAAGGACAATACTGAAAAAGTTGTTCGTTACATCGACGAAGTAAAACGAATGGGCATAGAACTCGGTCCCCCTGATGTTTGTGACTCTCAGCTAGAGTTTTCGGCTATTACAAAAGATGGAAAAGATATCGTTCTTTTTGGTCTTGGTGGGATAAAAGGAGTAGGTGAGGCTGCCATTCATGCTATGCTTGAAGAGCGTGAAGAGAATGGTGACTATACTTCTTGGCAAGATTTTGTAAATCGTATTGAACCATCAAAAGTAAACAAGCGTGTTATCGAAGCGATGATAAAGTCGGGTGGATTTGATAGATTTGGTTATGCTAGAAAGGCACTACTTGATCAGATAGAACTCATCGTAGATACTGCCAAAAAAGCGAGTGAAGCGAAGAAAAATGCAGTAGGAAGTCTCTTTGGAGATGATGAAGATATCACAACTGTAGCCCTTGAACTTAAAAATGGACAGGAGTACGACCTCAAAGAGATACTTGACTTTGAAAAAGATACTTTAGGCTTTTATGTAAGTGGTCACCCAATGGATGATTTTAGAGCAGAGATGGATGAACTAAGTTATACACTCTCCTCTGAGTTAGAAGATGTAAAAGATGGCTCCTATGCGATATTTATCGGTAAAGTAGAAAATATAACTATCAAGATGAGTAAAAAAGGAAATCAGTTTGGTATAGTTGATCTGATGGATTTTCATGGAAACATTGAGATAATGCTCTTCTCAGATAAACTAGAAAAGCTAGATGAGATGAACAGAGATGAGCCAATAGCCTTTAAGGGAAAAATCACCCATACAGACTTTGGACCTCGTATAGGCATCAGTAAAATTATGACTCTTAAAGAGGCGAAAAAAGAGACGAAAAAGGTTAAAAAAGAGGTGCAAGAAGCTCCTCCTGAACCTATAAATCTCTCTGTAAGATTAAATAATGATAGTGATATTTTAGATAAACTCTATGCTATGATAAGACAAAACCCAGGAAATCGCCCTCTAACTATAACAATAGTTTCAAAACTCCAAAATGTTGTGATTGACTCGGCAATACGAGTAGATACAAAGATTTTGAGTCTGTTAGATGGAAATGAATCTATAGATATTTTAGGAGTTTAAACTATGAAAATTCTTGAAAAGCAAGAACTTTTAAGTGAGATAAAAAACCTTCTTTTAAACTCACGAAAACAACTTACACGTAGTGTAAACGCCACTATGGTTCAAACTTACTGGAGTATCGGTCGCCTTATAGTTGAAGATGAGTTTAAGGGAAAAGAGAGAGCTGAGTATGGAAAGAGACAGTTAGAGACTATAGCGAAGAGTTTAACTGAGGAGTTTGGAAAAGGTTTTGATGCTAGAAACCTAAGAAAAATGAGACAGTTTTATCAATCTTTTTCAAAATGGGACTCAGTGAGTACTGAATTGAGTTGGACTCACTACCGAAGACTTATGCGTATAGAAAACCAAGAAGCTAGAGAGTGGTATATAGAACAGAGTATAGAGAACAACTGGAGTGCTAGAGCTTTGGAGCGTCAGGTAAGTAAACTCTACTATGAGAGACTCTTAGCGAGTAGAGAGAAACTTCCTGTAGAAGAGGCTCTTATGAATAACCTCCAGCAGTTTTTACTAGAACTAGGAAGAGGGTTCGCCTTTGTCTCTCGACAACAGAGATTAAATGTAGAGGAGCAAGATTTTTATATTGACCTTATTTTTTATAATTTTAAACTTAAATGCTTTTTACTTATAGACCTTAAACTAGGAAAACTTACACATCAAGATGTAGGGCAGATGGATACTTATGTACGGGTGTATGATGCCTTTCATAAGGGTGAGGATGATAATCCGACTGTTGGGCTGATTTTGAATAGTGAGAAGTCTGAAGCAGTTGCGAAGTATAGTGTTCTGAGTGACTCTAAACAGCTTTTTAGTTCTAAGTATCTTCCATTTTTACCGAGTGAAGAGGAGTTACAAAGAGAGCTTCTTCGTGAGAGAGCTATTTTAAAAGAAGAACTTTGAAAATGAATAGAAAAATCATAAACCAAGCTTTAAAGTTTGAAAATTTAGCTCCTACTTACTCTCAGGTAAAAGAGTTGTGCTCTTTGGTGGCTGAGTATCAAAGTGAGAATGGTATCTACTTTTTACAGGCTAAAAGAGGGGAGCAGGTTATCATTAAGGATGAGGGACTTTTTTTTGTTTTTTTATCACAAACACAGAATATAAACTGTAGTAGTTTTAGTGATTTACATAAACTACTAAACCCAAGTAGTAGAGCAGAAAATATAGAGAGTAGTGGAAACTCTAAAAACAGTTATATAGCAGTTTTTGATAGTGTTGTTCTTTTTAAAAAACGGGGAGAATTTACACAACTTTATCAAAAAAGTGATTTAGAATACTTAGAGAGTGTTGATAATATTTTAGCTATTGAGAATGGAGAGACTTTTTTAAATATAGAGAGATATTTAGAACATTTTGATGAAGAGTATTTTGTATATATATCAGGATATTCAAATAGTTTAACACGGGAGTTTTTAAGTTCTAAAAATGTTACTTTTTTTGTTGATTACGATATAGAGGGTATGAATATTTATGAGAGTTTCTCTTGTAAAAGTAAGCACTTACATATAGCAAAAAATTTGGAGTCCTACTTTTTAAATAAGAAGTATCATAATGTTGCACTCTATGAAAAACAGCGAAAAAACTTGAAAAAAGAGTACTCAAAAGAGCTAGAGCCTGTTATAGGACTTATAAAAAAATACTCTACAGTTGTAGAACAAGAAATAATTTATGAAGCATCTTGAACTAATAGAACTTATCACTACAAATGCAACTCTTATAGATAGAGCTTATAGACAAGAGCATATAGGGAGTGTGGAACAGGAGCTTGTAGATGCGACTCTTTTTATAAAGATAAATGAGAGATATAAACTTAATAAAAATTATCTTAACTTTGTAGATTCTGTACTCCAGCGCATTGACTTTAGTATCATTTTTGGTGATTATGACAAAGAGTATAAAGAGCTAGTGAAGTTTAAAAAAAGGTATCTGCAAACGCCAAACAGTTACTATAGAAATACGATAGAGAGGCTGATAGAGAATCTTTATGAAAAATTTTATAATCGCGATAGAGAGATACAGTTACTTCTTCTGCGTTTAGAGAATGAGACTTCTTTTGAGATAGATATTTTACTAGAAAATGCTAGAGATATACTTGAAAAAATCTATGAACTTATAGATGCAAATGAAAAAGTAGGTCACTTTTTTAGAAAAGATTTAAGAGGTTTAGATAAAAATATAGACTCACTACTTCAGAGTATTGGTCAAAATATTTTGCACTATATACAAAATATAGATGAGTATATAGAGCAGATAAATAGGTTTATAGTTCAGACACAAAAACGCCGTATGCAAAACAGACAGCTTATGCAACTCTCATCTATGATTTTGGATGAGGATACTAGTAAGATAGATGAGTATCTACAACTCTCTGTAAAAAAATGCTATTTCACACAACAGAGATCTCAGAAAAATAAGATTACGATTTATCCTGATGATAGAGATATAGTAAAACTTAAAAAAGAGCTCAAAAACATACTCCAAAACATAGATATCAAACCTATGAAAAAAGAGGGTAGCATACGAAATCAGGCTCAAGAGAAGTTAGATATAGTAAATATAGAAAATATTATAGATGAATTAAAGAGTTTAAAAAGTGAGGATGTTTTTATCTCGATAATAGAGCATACAGAGTTGTCAAGGTTTAAAGATAGTGAACTGATAGAAGAGGCATTTAAAATATATCTCTACTTGACAACAAAAGATGAGATACGATTTGAAAATAGATTTAACAAGTATCATATAAAGGTTGCAAAATGGGTATAGATGAAGTATTTAAGGTTCTAAGTAAAGGGGTGATGGTCTCTATAAATTCACAGAAGTATCATGACATAGCAAATTTTTTAATGATTGATGAGAATTTTGATGAGATGTATGAGTTACTCAATAAACTAGGATTTATTCTTAATGGAGAAAATGGTTACTTTTTTATCTCTAAAAAAGAGAGTATGAGTGAGTCTGAACTTCAAAGCTTTTTAAACAATCATAAAAAAGTTCTTATCGCGATAGCTATTTTAAAGCAACTCTTTCCCTACTTAGATAGAGGAAATATTCTAAAGCAGACTGATTTTATATATAACTACAAACAGAAAGATGATACTCTTTTAGAACAGAAGTTTGAGTATATTTTTGAGACAAAAGATTTAAAAGATATAGTGGAGAAGTTTTTTGATTTACTTGAAAAACAGTATATCATTGAGAGAAAAAATAGTGATTCAAAAGATGAGTATCTAGTGCTTTCATCCTTAGAGTATTACTTAAAAATTGTACAAAGTGTGGTTTAAATGATAAAAAATATAATTTTAATTAACTCAGCAAACTTTAACTACTTAGATGTCAGTTTAGAAAAAGATCTCTTCTTCTTAGGTGACAATGGAAGTGGGAAAACAACAGTTATTCGGGCTATTCATTATCTCTTTAGTGGTGATGTAAGAAACTTAGGAATTCCTACGGATAAAGATGGATTTAAAGAGTACTACTTTAGGTATCCAAACTCCTATATGATTTATGTTTTTGAAGATTTTTTTATCTTTATGTATAAAACTAGCGGGGAGATAGTTAAGCTTTTCTCAAAACAGAAGTTTGATAGAAGTAGGATAATAGATGAAAACTCAAATCTTTATGAGTTAGATACTATAAAAAGATATGCAAAAGAAGCAAATCTTAAAAAAACGGTTAAGTCTTTAAGTCAGTATAGAGATATTATCTACGGAAACGATAGTAATCTTTTGGATTTCAAGTTTACAAGTATCAAAAATAGTGAAGTTTTTATAGGTCTTTTTAATGAGATTTTTAATATCGATAAATCAATAATAGACTCAAAAAGTATAAAAAAAGCGATACAAACAACACTAAGTTATGAAAAAAAAGTTATAGATTTTAACCATGAGAAATATCTACAAGATATATATAACTTTCAATCTGAGTATAAATTTTTTAGAGAGTTTGAAAAGCAGAAAGAGAGTATAGAAGAAGCATATAGTTTAAAAAATATTTTGTTAGAGTATGAAGAGAGACATAGTGAACTACTCTCCAACATACTCTATGCCTCTTTAAAAGAGCAGGAGACTCTTCAGCAAAATAAGCAAGAGTATCTTAGAGTAGATAAAAAACTCTCCCAACATAAAAGAATAAAAATAAAAAGAGAAAATACAAAAGGGCAATGTGAAAAGAAGTGTCAGAATGTTTTTAATACGAAGAGTATAGAGATAGCGAAGATAAAAGATTTAAAAGAGAAGTTTTCTCAGAAGGCTCTGTTAGAGAGTAGAGATAGTGCAGATAAGTATGAGTTGCTTAAAGAGACACAGAGTAATAGACAAGAGAGTTATATAAAACTAAAAGTAGGGTTTGAAGATGAACTCTTTAGCATAGATGCAGAGATAAAATCACTTAAATATAGAAGAGATAGAGAGCTTCAAAGAGAAGTAGCAGATAAAAAAGAGAATCAAAAAAGGCTTTTAAAATCACAACTCGATGAGAAGATTGAAAAAGATGAGTTAAAACTCGATGAGGATGAGAGTCTCTCTAAGATAGATATACAAAACATTAAAGATGAGATTGAAGCATTTACGAAAGATATAGCTACTAAAAAAGAGAATGAGCAGAGAGTAGAAGAGAAGTATAAGAAGAGTTGTAAAACACTAAACGATAAGTATGAGCAGGCAGTAAAACTTATAAAAGAGAGTAGAGAGAGTAAAGAGAACAAGATTCTTAATAAAACGAGAGAGCGTAAACAACTACAGTATGATATAGAAGAGCTACTAAGAGTAAAAGAGAAGAAGATATCTTTAAATAGTGAGAGCTATAAAGAGGAGAGTGGACGAATCCTAAAAGAGATAGAGAAGTTTAGGAGTATGATAGCATCTAAACCATCCTCTTTTAAAGAGTTTTTAAATGAAGAGGTAGATGCTTGGGAGAGTGAACTCTATCCACTCCTTGATGCTTCTCTTTTAGATATGAGTATAGAAGAGTTACAACCTAGAGTACTAGAGTCTCAAAGAGTTGTATCCCTTGGCTTTAATGGAAAGAAGCTAAAGAAAATACTTACTAAAGATGAGGCACAAGAGAGGATAGATACTCTTGAGCTAGAGAGTGAAAACTTGCAGAGTAGTTATATAGATGCACAAGAGAGTCTAGAGAGTAGATATAAAGAAGATACTCAGAGAGTTGAAGATAAGAGAGAGTTTCTTCGTAAAGATATAGAAGTTTTACAAGATGAGATAGAAGAGTTTAAAGATGAGTTAAACTCTCTGGAGAATAAGCTTGAAGTAGATTTAAAAGATGAATATCAGGGCTATTTAAAAGGGCTACAGATATATCAAAAAGATATAAAAGCATTTGAAGCAGAGATACAAAATAGTTATGAGATGATTGCTACAATAGAAGAAGAGTTACGAGATAAACGAAGAGCACTAAAATATCGCATAAAAGATTTAGAGGAAGAATTTAACGAAGAGTTACAAGAGATATATAAAGAGTTAGATATATGGTTAGAGAAGCAGAGAAAAGTCGTGGAGTCTCTTATAGCAGATCAAGAGAAGAAAAAAGAGTCTATCACTAAAGATGAGAGACTCAAAGAGTTAGAAAATAGTTTAACAAAGATAGAAAAAGAGCTAGAGATTGCTTTTTTGGCTAAAGAGTTTTTAGATGAGTATGGGAGAGTTAAGGAGACGATAGAGACTCTTCTCTCTTTGGAAAACAGTTTTAAAATTTTAAAACATAGATATGAAGAGTTTAGTAGTAGAGTAGAGCAGAAGATAGAAGATTATAAGTATGAAATAGAAAAGTTAGAAGATGAAAAAAAAGAGTTATCTAAAAAAGATAGATACTTGAAAAAAGGGATAGAACTTCTTGAACACAGAGAGTATGACTTAAGTGAGATAGAGGCTGTTGAAACTACACTCTATCTCTATGAGCTTATTGACTCTTATGATGCAATTTTATATAAGTATAAAAATAAAAAAGTAGATTTAAAAGAGAAAATATCAAAACTGAAGAGACTGGAAGATTCTCAAAATGGGATTGATATTAGTTTTAATTTAGAAGAGTATGATGAGGTTCTTTATATCTCTGAGACTCCAAATATTATAGAAAAAATTATAGAGATTCATGAGTATAAAAATAAAAAGTTAGAGATACTTAAGGAGAGTGGTCATGAAAGATTTAGAAACTTTGTAAATAGCTCTCTACCTCAAAATATGTCAGTCTTTAATGATAGTGAAGATAAGTTTTTAACACAGGTATCTAAGATAAATAAAAATCTTCAAGGGATAGACTTTGGAGTGATAAAAGATATAAAACTAAACCCTAAGGTAGGGGATAAAAAAAGTATAGCTAAACTGCTGAGTTCTCTGAATGATAATGTATCTACATTAGGTTCTCTCTTAAATGAAAACTCTCTTTTTTATGAACAGGCTGAGGTTTTATCTGAGTTGTCAAGATTAGAGTTACAGTTTAAAGAGATTAAAAAAGCTTTAAAAGGGAGTGCTATATCTCTGCAAGATACGATAGACTTAAGTCTATCTTTTAATGAAAACGGAAAGAAAATTTCAGAAGTGATGCAACTTAAAAATGAGAGTTCAACAGGTGGTAGCATGCTTCTGAAAATTGCTATTGCCATCTCAATCCTACAACTCTTTATGAAAGAGGAAGAGAGTCCATTTTTTCTTATAGTTGATGAGGTGTCACGTTTACATAGTGATAATCAAGAAAAGTTACGTCAGTTTGCAAATAAAAAAGGTTTTGGTATAGTGTTTGTAACACCAGAACCAACATTCTCTAAACCTGAATCTATAAAATACTATAGATTTCAAAAAAATAGTGATAATGAATTTGAAGCGATAGAGTTAAATGTATAATAAAATTAAAAAAAGAGGATAATATGCAAAAAAAAGATTTTAACGAAGGTTTACTAGGTTTCTTAGATGCTTCACCAACACCTTTTCATGCGACACAAAATATGTCAGCTATGTTTGAAAATGCTGGATTTACGAAGCTTGATGAGAAAGAGGTTTGGCGTTTGGAGGAGGGTGCGAAGTACTATGTAACTCGTAATGACTCCTCTGTTATAGCTTTTACTTACCCTAAAGTGAGTAGAAATTATGTGATGGTTGGGGCTCACAGTGATTCACCAAATCTAAAACTCAAACCAAATCCAGTTATAAAAGAGCATGGTGTAGTGAAGTTTGGAGTTGAGCCTTATGGTGGACTTCTGCTTACTCCTTGGTTTGATAGAGATCTTTCCATAGCTGGGCGTGTGACATACTTAAATGCTAATGATGAGTTAGAAGATACTCTTATAAATGTTGAGAAGTCTATAGCTATTATCCCCTCTTTAGCGATTCATCTTGATGATAAGGCGAACAAGGATAAAACTGTTAACAAACAGACTGATATATGCCCTGTTATGACAACAAATGATGATTTTGAGTTTGATGAGTTTTTAAACTGGCAACTCAATAAAAATGAGATTTTAGATATTAAAAAGGTTTATGCGAGTGAGCTGAGCTTTTATGATACACAAAAGGCATCTTTTGTAGGGTTACATGATGACTTTATAGCGAGTGCAAGACTTGATAACCTTCTCTCATGTTATGTAGGAATGCTCTCTATATGTAGTGTTGAAGCCTCAAAACCAATGCTATTTATTGCATCTGACCATGAAGAGGTTGGGAGTGAATCCACAAGTGGGGCAGCAGGAAGTTTCTTAGAATCTACACTTAAACGTATGTTTGGAGATATGGATGAGTATATGAATATGATACGAACATCAATGATGATAAGTGCCGACAATGCTCATGCCATCCACCCAAACTTCCCATCAAAACATGACTCAAAACATACCCCTCATATGAACAAGGGTGTAGTCATAAAAATAAATGCCAACCAGCGATATGCTTCAAACTCTACAACTATCTCAAAGTTTATGAATAGTGCAAAGAGTATTAACGAACCTCTACAAAACTTTGTAACAAGAAGTGATATGGGCTGTGGCTCAACCATAGGGCCTATAACTGCAACAAGACTAGGTATAGAGACAATAGACATAGGACTCCCAACTTTAGCGATGCACTCCATCCGTGAGTTAGCTGGAAGTGATGATGCTCATTCGCTTTATAAAATACTTGTGGCGTTTAAAAACTAAATGGCAACAGTAACCCCAGAAGAGTTAAACCTCTTAATAGAGCAGACTTATAAGGTAGAAGAGGATTTTAATGAGCTAAAGGCCTCTTATGCTCATTTGCAAGATACAGTTGAAAAAGTTGTAGAGTTTCTCCCAAACGCCATTTGGATTGTAAATAGTGATAATACTATCTTTTTACAGAACTCTCAGGCTCGTGAACTTTGGGAACTTTTGAAACTTTTAGAGTATAAAAAAGATGATTATGAAATAAAGTTTCACTCCTACTCTTATCTTATTAAAAGTTCTACTTATAAAGATAAGATAATGCTCTCAGCAACAGATATTACAGAGCAAAAACGTAAAGAGAATCTTGCCACTATGGGACAGATGGCTGCACATCTTTCTCATGAGATACGAAATCCTATAGGCTCTATTTCACTTTTAAGTTCGACTCTAAAAAAACGAGTTATAGATAAAAACATTCCTATTGTAGAGGAGATACAGAACTCAGTAGCTAGGATTGAGAGGATTATAAAAGCTACTTTGATGTTCTCTAAGGGTGTGGAAGCTTTTAAAAAAGAGCTTTCGTGGGTAGAGTTAAAAGAGTCCATAGATATGTCTATTGCTTACTACTCCTACTCTAAAGAGATAGAGTTTATCTTTCCTCAAAATGATTTTGTACTCAATGCAGATAAAGATTTACTTGATATGCTTTTTTCAAACTTTATTATAAATGCTATTGATGCTATTGAGCTTGATGATGAAGAGAGCGGTGTGGTTGAACTGCTTCACTCTGAAGATGAAAAGTATCATATATTTCAGATATATGATACGGGTATTGCTATCGAAGAGAAAAAAAATCTCTTTGAAGCTTTTAAGAGTACTAAAGTCAAAGGAAACGGTCTAGGACTTGTCCTCTCACGTCAGATAGCAGAAGCACATGATGGCTCTGTTGATCTTTTAGAGACTCAAAGAAAATGTTTTGAGATAAAGATAGCAAAATAAGAGTTTGCTATCTTTATAAATTAAGATTTTTCTAACTGAACATCTATAGAGAGAGCCTCTACACCATCTTGAGTATCTTTTTGAATATCTACTTTTTTAACACCAACATACTTTTTTACAACTTCTATAATCTCAGCTTTAAGCTCATCTAAGAAAGGGAAACTATTGTTAGATCTATCTGACATTATCGCTATTGTTAATCTATCTTTAGCAGTTTTCGCACTACTTTTTTTGCCAAACCAAGGAAACATTATGAAAACATCCCTTTGATTTTTTGCATAAAACCACCATTTTCAGACTCAACATCTACAAAATCAACTTTTTCGCCACATATTCTTGAAGCTATTCTTTTGTATGCTTGTCCAGCTTTTGAGTTCTTATCTAAGATGATAGGTTTTCCCTGATTTGAAGCATCGATGATACCTTTATCTTCAGGAATCTTACCAATAAGAGGGATACTTAGTATCTCTAGTATATCATCGCTATTAAGCATCTCTCCACTCTGAACCATTTTTGCATCGATTCGATTTATGATTAAAAATTTATCTACCTCTTGACCCTCTTTTACTTTTTGACTTTTAGAGTCAAGTATGCCGATAGCCCTATCTGAATCTCGAATAGAAGAGACTTCAGGGTTTACAACTACCAACGCTTTATCTGCAAACTCTATAGTATGCTCATATCCACTCTCTATCCCAGCAGGAGCATCAAGGATTACAAAATCAAACTCTGCTTTTAATTCATCTATAAGCTTAGCTATTTTTTCTGAATCTAAAACTGACTTGTCTTTTGTTTGTGAGGCAGCTAAAAATGAGAGATTTGAACTCATTTTACTTTTTATAAGAGCTTGTTTGATACCTATGTTTTCATCCATAACATGAACCATATCATAGACTACACGGTTCTCAAGACCTAAAAGCATATCAAGATTTCTTTGACCAATATCAAAATCAACCACGACACATTTTTTATCATTTTGTGCTATACCAAGACCGATATTTGCTGTTGTCGTTGTTTTACCAACGCCACCTTTCCCACTTATTACTGCGATTACTATACCCAATTTTTCTCCTTTAATGCTGGTGTTATTATTATCTCATTATCTATTAATTCTATTCTATTGAGTCTTTCTTGTAGAAGTTTATTGTCAACTTCTACCTCATGAAAAACAATGTTTGCTTTACTCGAAGCTTGAAGCATCATAAAGTCTCCACTACAACGAATAGAGCCATCAACTATCTGTGTAACAATTAATGTTCCATTTATGATGATACTTCCACCACTATTGACACGGTTAAGTAGAAGTAAATCTCCGTCAACTTTTACCTCTTGCCCACTTCTTATAAGTTTATCGAGTACTTTTAAGTTTGTTTTAGCTTTTTCTACTACTTTTTCAACTGTTTTAGCAACATTCTCAGGCTTTTGTTCTTCAACTTTAGGGTGTGTTTCAAAATTTGTTTTCTGTTTCTTTTGAGATGGTACTTCTAGGTTAAAGATATATTTTAACTCTTTATCATCTAAATATTTTTTAATACTATCACTCTCTATACCCTTGATAACTATAAGACTATTTTGAAAAAAAAGATAATTCTTATCAAAAAAAGAGAAAAAACTAGGCTCATCTTCTAGCTCTACCTCAAATATTTTTGCTACATACTGTTTTGTTTTCAAAATAATCCTTTTCAAAATAATTTAAATCTACTTTAAGAGTATTGTAGCATATTAGTTCGTTAAATATAAAACAATAGTTTTAAAGAAAAAAAGAGTTATACTTTTATTCAAGGATGCAATATGCAAAAAAAATTAATAGTAGTTCCAAGAGCTACACTAGATATATATAATTATGAAGAGAATGGATTAAATATTTATGAGTTTAATGCTACAGAGTGTTCTCCTCCTGAACCGATGGTTAATACTATAGTAATTTTAGAGATGTTACAAAAAGAGAATGATAGATTAGTAGTGATCTTTTTTCATGAGCCCGTTCCACTTTATGAGCGTTTAGCTCAAAATTTTTCATATGAATCTAAAGAGCTAGAGAGTGGTGACTTTGAAGTTACCTTTAAAAAATTATAATAATCTTATATTTGACACCCTCTATTATCAAACTTCTACTAAAATAAACTATTAATTTTAAGGTTAACTATGAAAAAATTTCTATCAATGATAGCTTCTATGAAAACAATGGCAATTTTAATGCTTATATTTGCATTTACGATTGGTTATGCAACAATCATCGAGAATGATTTTGGAACAATGACAGCAAAAGCTGAAGTATATAATGCAAGATGGTTTGAGGTTCTTATGGGACTTCTTGCTATTAATCTTATGCTAAACATATATAACTATAAAATGTATACACTTAAAAAAGCACCTATATTTATATTTCATGTAGGTTTTTTAGTGATTCTTTTTGGTGCAGCTGTTACTCGCTATGTAGGTTTTGAAGGAAATATGCATATTCGTGAGGGGCAGAGTGCCTCTTATATTACAAGTGATGAAGCATTTGTAACATTAACTGCTTCGGAAAATGGGAAAACAGAAAAAGTTTCAGATTCTGTATATTTCTCTAAAAGATCAAAAAACTATTTAGATGAGAGTCTAAAAATAGCAGGTAAAAGTGTTTCAATGGATATGATAGAGTATATTCCAGATGCAGTAGAAACACTTGTAGAAGATAAGGTACATGGTAAAGCTATAGCGAAGTTTATGATAACTTCTCAAGGAGCAGGAAAACCTCTAGCCTTAGAGTCTGGTGAGTACTTTGATGGTGGTGATTTTATTTTAGACTTTAACTCAGGTAAAACTTTTACTAAGCCAACTATAGCTATCTTTTTAGAGGGAGATACTCTCTATATGAAACACTCTCAAGCACTCTCATACTTTAGAATGGCAGATCGTAAAAAGGGTAATTTAGATGCAAGTAAAAAAGAACTTTTAAATCAGAGAGTTCTCTATAGTTTAAAAAGTGGAAGTAGCTTCGTTTTACGAAACTTTATGGCTAAAGCGAGTAAAAAACTTGTAAGTAGTGATAGTTCAGGAATGAACAGAAAAATGAAAATGAACTCTTCAGGAGTTGATGCACTTCGTTTCAATGTTACAGTAAATGATAAAACAGAAGAGGTAGTAGCCTTTGGTCAAAAAGGAACTATCGCTGTTCCAACATATGTTATGCTTGATGGTGTAAAAGTAGGTGTCTCTTATGGTGCAAAGAAAATTGTTTTACCATTTAAGATAAAACTTGTAGATTTTCAACTCGATCGCTACCCTGGTTCTATGAGTCCAGCATCTTATGCGAGTGAAGTAGTACTTATTGACAAAGAAAAAGGGATAGATATGCCATACAGAATTTACATGAACCATATTTTAGAGCATAGAGGTTATAGATTTTTTCAAGCGTCTTATGACAGAGATGAAAAAGGTACAATTCTTTCAGTAAACAATGACCCAGGAACACTACCTGCATATATTGGTTACATACTTTTAGCTTTCGGAATGTTCTGGTCACTCTTCTCTAAAAAACATCGTTTTGCTCAGTTAGCAAAAAAAGCAAAAAAAGCGAGTGATGCAAAGATAATCCCAGCTCTTTTAGCCTTAGGAATTCTTTTTGCTGTAACACCTTCACAGGCTACAGAGTTAGACCCTGCTGTTAAAACTATACTAGCGTTTGACAAGGTTCATGCTGAGAAGTTTGGTCGTCTTATCGTTCAAGATTCACAGGGTAGAATGAAACCTATGAACACACTCTCTAATGAAATTTTAGCGAAGATGCACAGAAGTTCAACACTCTCAATAGGTTCACATAAACTAACTGCAGATCAGGTTATATTAGGAATGATGATTCGTCCTGATATCTATAAAAATGTGAAAATTATTAGAACACATGACCCTAAGGTTAATGCAGCAATTGGTATAAAACCTGATGCAAAGTATGCCTCTTTTGCACAATTTTTTCAAGATGCAAAAGGTATGAGAGGTTATAAGCTAGGTACACTTGTGGAGACTGCTACACGTAAAGAACCTAAAAACAGAAACAAGCTAGATAAAGCAGTTCTAAAAATAGATGAAAAAGTAAATGTAGCCTATATGGTTTTTACAGGTTCACTTATAAAAATTTGGCCACTACCAAAAGATCCATCACACAAGTGGTTTGCAACTATTGAAGCACTTCAAAATTTTCCTTCAAGTGTCGCTGAAGAAGTTCGTGCAGATGCAATTACATATTTTACAAGTGTAGATGCAGCTTTAGCTTCTGGTTCATGGAGTAAAAGTGATGTTGCATTAGCAAAAATTGCAGCATATCAGAAAAAATATGGTGCAGCAGTCTATCCGAGTGAAAACAAGATAAAAGCAGAAATTTTTTACAATAACTCAAATGTATTTGAAATTTTATGGCCATACTATTTCATCATGGGATTTGTTCTTCTCTTTGTAAGTTTTGCAAAAATCATTTATCCTAAAATTAAGATGGTTTTTGTAACAAGAGCCTCTTTAGGACTTTTAGTTCTTTTTTTTATAGCACATACTATGGGACTTGCTCTTCGTTGGTATATCTCTGGTCATGCACCGTGGAGTAATGGTTTTGAGTCTATGACTTATATCGCTTGGGCTACTGTTCTTGCTGGGTTTATTTTCTCGAAACGCTCACCAATAACTCTGGCTTCTACATCTATACTTGCAGGGCTTATTCTCTTTGTAGCTCACCTTAGTTGGATGAATCCACAAGTAACAAACCTTGTTCCAGTTCTGAACTCTTACTGGCTCTCTATCCATGTAAGTATGATTACAGCTTCTTATGGTTTCTTAGGTCTTGGAGCACTTCTTGGATTTATTACAATTATTCTATTTATAGTAAAAACTGAAAACAATAAATTTCAGATTACTAACTCTATCAAAGAGTTAAATGCCATCAATGAGATGAGTCTTATGGCTGGTCTTGTTCTTCTAACTGTTGGTAACTTTCTTGGTGGTGTTTGGGCAAATGAGTCTTGGGGTCGTTACTGGGGTTGGGATCCAAAAGAGACATGGGCACTTGTAACTATCTTAGTTTATGCTGTTGTCGTTCACCTTCGTTTTATTAAAGCGATTTATAGTGAGTTTAACTATGCAGTTATCTCTCTTCTATCGTTTACATCGGTACTTATGACATACTTTGGAGTAAACTATTACCTTGCAGGTATGCACTCATATGCTAAAGGTGATCCGGTTCCTATTCCAGACTTTGTTCCTGTAAGTTACTCTATCTTAGCGATAGTTATCATACTAGCGTTTAGAAATAGAAAAATCGTATAGGTTTTTCTAAGTGGCGTTTACAGGCTTTCATAAAAAGGCACTTGGCTTTTTAAAAAAGATACGAACAAACAACAACAAAGAGTGGTTCGCTGCCCATAAATCAGAGTACGAAACATACATCTTAAATCCCTCTCGCGACTTTGTCGTAGAGATGGGTGAACATCTTCAAGCATTAGTCCCCACTATAAACGCTGAACCAAAAATAAATAAATCCCTCTATAGAATTTACCGAGACACAAGAAGAATGGGTGCAAATAAGATGCCCATCAAAGAGCGAATCGGTGTGATATTTTGGCAGGGAAATAGTAAAAGGATGCAGAGTTCATCGTTTTATATGCACTTCTCTCCTGATGAACTTATGGTGGCAGTTGGTGTGAGATGGTTTGAAAAACCAATGCTTGATGCTTTTAGAGAGTATATTTTAGATGATGCTAAACGCCAAGAGCTTGTTGATATACTTGATGTTATCAAAGCTAAAGGTAAGGGCTATACTCATTTAGAAAAAGGGTATAAACGCTACCCCCGAGGTTTTAACAAAGAGATGTCAAACGCCGATATGAGTCTCTACAAAGGTATGGCTACATTTAAAACCCTCGATCCAAACCTTATCACAGATGGTGAGAAACTTATAGATACTCTCTATGAGATTTATGAAGATATGCTTCCTCTGCATCAGTTTATGTATGAAGTGAGTCTTAGAGTGACTGATGTATAATCTTTTTGAGTATAAACTCCCTGATGTAGATAGTGAAAACTTTCAAACTCTTTTAAGTCATAAAAATATAAAGATAAAAACCATCATCTCAAATACTCTCAGCACTCCACAAACTTTCATACAAGAGTGCGATGAGTGGGTAGTTGTCCTACAAGGATGTGCAAAAATAGAGATGGATGGTATAATACATAAATTAAAAAAGGGTGATTCTCTTTTTATAGAAGCAAATAAGCCACATAGACTTTTAAAGACAAAAAAAGTTGTGGTTTGGTTGGCTGTTTATATAGAGGGATGAGAAAGGATTTAACGAGTGTCAATAAGTATAAAAAAGTATTTTGATATATCATCATTTTTAGAAAAAAAACAGAGAGAAGATTATAAAAAATATCAAAAAAGTTTAGAAAATTATGATGATAGGAAGAGAGTGGAAGAGCTACTTACTTTTTATAAGGTGAGTCAAGAGAAAGAGTCTGATTCAAATCTTTTTGAATATATTTTACTTATGAAGAGGTCTCTTCTTTTTATTGTTTTTATTATAACTTTTGTTATTAGCTATAATTTTTTTGATAAAGAGATAAATATTAAAACATATTTACTCTTTTCCGTTGGTTTACCACTTTTTTATACATTTTTTGCACTTACTCAAGTTATACGATATAGGTATCCTCAAAAAGATGAAAAATCATATCTAAATAGTTTGATGAAAAAGATATTTTCTAAGATAGATAACCGACATAACCATGTTTTAAAAACCTACTCACTTCTTACTCTTGTTGATATTGGTATCTCATATGCTCTTGGTCTGTTGAGTGCAACGGTTATAATATTTTGGGCACACTCCATCACTTTTTATTTTGAGGGGAGTTATGATGCAAATGATACTCTTCAAACTTCACATATAAATAGGCTTATAGAATCGAGTAGCTACTATGCAGAGATGATTACATTTTTGATAATAGTTGTAATTGCCTTAAAATTACTCTTAAGATATTTTGCCTTAAAAAGAGTCAATAAAACTATACTTAACTCTTTAGAAGAGCAGGGTGAGCTGTTTTTTGAGATGATGAAAAAAAATGTATATATTTCTCAAAAAAGTACTTCAGATAAAAAAACTATAGAGAAAGAGAAAAGTGATACAGTCGTAAACCATAAAACTATGGAAAATAGTGACTATTTTAAACTCTATTATGAGATGGAGTTTGAGCTTGCTAAAAATATAGAGTTTGAAGATAGTAAGCTTAAGGGTAAATCTTTTAAAGAGTATGAGTTCGCTCTTTTTGATAAAGATGAAGAGGATGAGAGAGTTTTAGCAGAGTTAGAAAATTTAGTACTTCTTTTTACTTTACCTGAATCTTTGGCAGATGAGACTTTTCGAGTTTATATATCTACTATTTTGCAAAATCCTCATATTGATGAGATATGGGTTTTACCTCTTGTTGCAAGAGAAAACAGATATGTTTTAGCACAAGAGGGTGATGATAAATACTTAGACTGGAAAGAGAAGATAGAAAATATTATAGATGATAAGAGAGTGAGTTTGTATAATGAAAAATAATGCCCCAACTTTTGTGATTATAGGAAAACCCAACAATGGAAAAAGCAGTATCATATCTGCATTAACATTTAATGATATGGTAGAAGTTTCAGAAAAGGTCGGTACTACCGTAGTAAAAAGCTCCTATTCTTACATAAGAGATAATAAAATAGTATGTAGTTTTTATGATACACCTGGATTTGAAAGTGCAAAAGATATTTACAGATATATAAAACACAATAAAGATGAGAGTATTAGTAATCTTAAAATACTTAGAAATTATATTCGTGAACATAAAACACAAGAGAGTAAATTAAAAGATATAGAGATACTCGAAGCTATAATGGAGAGTGATTATATTATTTTTATGGTGAATGTCTCTGAACATTTCAATAAAAATAGTATAGGTGCAGAACTTGAGATTATAAGTTTTATAAAAAAGCCTACACTTGTACTTTTTAATCAAAAATCAGATGCAAATTATGAAAAAGAGTGGGAGAGAGAGCTTATAGAACATGGTTTACATCTGTTTCATAAGATAAACCCTTTAGAGATGAACTTTACAAACATTATGAAGCTATATAATAAACTATATAGTGTTACTTCTAACATAGAAAATAGAGAGTTCTTAAAAAATTTAAAAGAGACACACACTAGACATATAGAAGAGAATGTTGCACAATCTTCTAAAATTATTGCAAAAATGATTAAAAAAGTTTTACATTTTGAAAAAGAGTATAAGGTAAAAAATGAAAAAATTACAAGTTACGATAAAGAAAAAGCTCTACAAGAGTATCAAAGTGAGATATATAAGATAGAAAAAAATGCGAAATCTGAGATATCTAAAGTGTGGGGATACTATCAACTCAAGATAAAAGATACGAGAGAAGAGTTTGACTCAAAGCAAAATATAGAGCTAGGACTTAGCAGACAAAGGCTTCTTCTCTTAGGTATAGCAACAGGAGCAGGGACAGCAGCAACTCTTACTGCTCCCGTATCTATGTTTGATATGGGTTTAACAACTGCTATAAGTAGTACAGTTGGAGGAACACTCGGTGGGGTAGGGGCTTACATCATAGGAGAGAAGTTTCATAAGCTTGTTATCTCTAAGAAAAAAATTATATATAGAGTAGATAAAAAAGCATTTAATATCACTATTATACTTCTAAAAAGGTCTTTAGAGTATCTCTATAGAGTTATAAAACATGGTCATGCAAACCGAATAGATATAATCATTCCAAAAAAAGAGAGTGAATTGAAATTTAATTCTGCATGGACTTTTAGTAAAAGTGATATAAAAAATATCATTAAAATACATAAGTATATAGTCAAAGATGAAGATACTAGGAAATATGAAAATGAGTTATCGGAGCTTGTTCAAAAGCTTGTTTATAGTGAGGTTATTAAGATATAGACAATAAAATCTTTTAAAAAAGATGTGTTATATACAACAGAAATTAAAGGTGAATAGATGGATAGAATAATAATAACAACAGAAAACATTAAAAATAATATTAATACTACATATTATAAGCGTGGGCTTGAGTACTACTCTTATGGAAAAGTTATTGAGTGTAAA
>Ga0256837_1000601_pt1 | contig 29424 bp, 28 predicted proteins | sample 4562384metaG_FD_185976 | JGI IMG/M metagenome (GOLD analysis project Ga0256837, IMG submission 185976) | Hydrothermal vent microbial communities from Guaymas Basin, Mexico - 4561-384 | ecosystem: Environmental > Aquatic > Marine > Hydrothermal vents | place: Mexico: Guaymas Basin | collected... | reverse complement strand
GAATTATAAAAAAAGAGGTTAAAAATGAAAGTTTTACGCTAATAGATGTTGTGGATATAAACGTAAAATTTATAGAAAACGAAAAAGAAAACACCCTAAAACTCATCAAAAACGAAAGCTCAACCGGCGGGTCTATACTACTCAAAATCGCCATTGCCGTGAGTTTATTGGAGCTGTTTATCAAAGAAAAAGCTTCACTTTTCTTGATACTTGATGAGGTAAGCGTATTATCCACCAAAAACCAAAAACTTCTAAAAGAATACGTAAACGAAAGAGGACTTGGAGTTATTTACGTAACTCCCGACCTGCCGCTTGTGGACGTTGAGGATATCGACATATATAAATTCAGAAACGTAGGCGGTGAGTTTGAGGTTGTAAGGCTTATAGGGGAAGAGGGGATTAGGGTTTAATTTTTTCTCTTTTTTTACGTTATATCGATTTACTTATTTCTTTTATATTGATATATTGAGTTTTGATCTAAAAATAGACTTTGAAATAAAAAATATAATATGTTCTATTATAAAATAATACAAACTTTTCTTGACTTTCTTCTTAAAACTTTAGTATAATTTCTTGACGATATAATTGTTATATACTTACAATAGTACAAAGGAGTTTTATGAAGTTATCTGATGTTGTAGAGATTAAAATGGGTTTGCCGCTTTCGCGAAAAAAAGGCGAAAAATTTAAGTATAAACTTCTTACTCTAAGATGTTTTGAGAAAAGGGGTATTTATTTAAATGATAATTGTTTAGATGAATATTTAGCGAGTGAAAGAGTTGATAATTATTTAACAAAAAAAGATGATGTTGTAGTTAGACTTAGAGAACCAATAAAAGCTATTTATATTGAAAAAGAGGTTTTAGTTCCTTCTACTATGATAATTTTAAGAGCTAAAAAAGATATTAATATGAAATTTTTAGCTTATTATTTAAATACAAAAGAAGTTCAAAAGCAACTCCATAAAAATATCGAGGGTTCATATATAAAAATGGTAGGAAGTAGAGATATTAAAGATTTAAAGATAAATTTACCTTCAAAACAAATTCAAAACAAAATAGTTGATATTTTAGATTTACAGGAAAAAGAGTTATCTTTGTATGAAGAATTAATTAAGCAAAAAGAACTATTAAAAGAAGCTATTTTAAGGAGTATAGTATGACAAAAGAACAAATTAATAATATTGTATGGAAGGCGTGCGATACTTTTAGAGGAACGCTTGATAGCAGTGAATATAAAGATTATATTTTAACAATGCTTTTTATTAAATATTTAAGCGATTTTTACAAAGAAAAGAAAGAGGAGCTTTTTAAAAAATATAATGGCAATGAAAAAAGAATAAAAAGAGCATTGGAAAAAGAGAAGTTTGTAATCAGTGAAGATGCTACGTTTGATTATCTTTTAAGACATAAAGAGGCTTCTAATTTAGGAGAGATTATCAATAAGGTTTTAATGAAGATAGAAGATGACAATAAAGAAAAGTTAGAAGGTATTTTTAGAAATATAGATTTTAATTCAGAAGCAAAACTTGGACAGACAAAAGAGAGAAACGCACTTTTAAGACATCTGCTTGAAGATTTTAGCGAGCTTGATTTAAGACCTTCAAAGCTTGAAAGCAGAGATGTTATAGGCGATGTTTATGAGTATCTGATAAGCCGTTTTGCAAGCGATGCAGGAAAAAAGGGTGGGGAGTTCTTTACTCCAAGTGAAGTTTCAACTCTTCTTGCAAAACTGGTTGAGCCAAAAGAAGGGGATAGGATATATGACCCAACGTGTGGGAGTGGCTCACTTTTGATTAAAGCAGCAAAAGAGGTCGGGAGCGATAATTTTAGGGTTTATGGACAAGAAAAAAACGGACAAACTTACGCACTTTGTAGAATGAATATGTTTTTGCATCAGATAGACGATGCAGATATAAAATGGGGAGATACGCTAAGAAATCCAAAACATTTGATTGATTCTACTCATCTTATGAAATTTGATAAAGTTGTGGCAAATCCTCCTTTTAGTTTGGACAAGTGGGGATATGAAGAACTAAAAGACGATAAATTTAATAGGTTTATTTACGGACTTCCTCCAAAAAGCAAAGCAGATTATGCGTTTGTTGAGCATATGCTGGCTTCTTTAAATGAAGACGGGACAATGGCAGTTGTTTTGCCTCATGGGGTTTTGTTTAGAGGAAGCAGTGAGGGAAAAATTAGAAAAGGAATAATTGAAGATAATTTGCTTGATGCAGTAATAGGGCTTCCTGCAAATCTTTTTTACGGAACTTCCATTCCGACGGTTATTATGGTTTTTAAGAAAAACAAAAAAGATAAAAATATTTTATTTATAGACGCAAGTCGTGAGTATGAAAAGGGTAAAAATCAAAACAAATTAAGAGATGAAGATATTGAAAAAATAGTAAAAACTTATAAAGAACGCAAAACGATAGATAAATATTCATATTTAGCCACTTTCGAAGAGATAAAAGAGAATGATTATAATCTAAATATACCAAGGTATGTCGATACTTTTGAAGAAGAGGAAGAGATTGATATAAACGAAGTAAAAGCAAATATTCAAAAAATAGAACAAGAGCTAACAAAGATAAAAGAAGAAATGAACCAATACTTAGAGGAGCTTGGGTTGTGAAAGGGTATAAACAAACGAAAATAGGGTTAATTCCAAAAGATTGGGAAGTGGTTAGGTTGGGGGATGTATTTGATATAGATAATGGTAAAGATTATAGACATTTGAGTAAAGGGAATATACCTGTATACGGTACAGGTGGTTGTATATCATTTGTAAATAATTATTTACATGATGGAGAGAGTGTTTGTATAGGAAGAAAAGGAACTATTGATAAACCTATATTCTTAACAGGGAAATTTTGGTGTATTGATACTTTGTTTTATACGTATAATTTTAGAGATGTATTTCCTAAATATCTTTATTTTGTTTTTTCTATAATTAATTGGAAAAAATATAATGAAGCAACGGGAGTGCCAAGTCTTTCTAAAAAAATAATTAAAAGACTTCTTATCCCCCTCCCATCACTCAAAGAACAAGAAAAAATAGCCAAAATCCTTTCAACTTGGGATGAAGCTATTGAAAACCAAGAAAAATTAATAAAAGAAAAAGAAAAACTTAAAAAAGCACTAATGCAAAGGCTTTTAAAAGTTGATGGTAAAAAGCGTGAGCCAAAGGTTAGGTTTAAAGAATTTAGTGGGGAGTGGGTTGAAAAAAGGCTTGGAGAGATTTTAGTTGAGAGAAAAGAGTATGCTACAAAAGAAGATGGATATGTTCATTTATCGATGAGTAAGGATGGAATTTTTCCAAAGATAGAGCAGTTTAATAGAGATTTTTTGGTTAAGGATGAAAATAAAAAGTATAAAGTTACAAAAAGAGGGGATATTTGTTATAACCCTGCAAATTTAAAATTTGGAGTGATATGTGAAAATGATTGGGGGGATGGTATTTTTTCTCCTATTTATGTAACTTTTGAAGTTAATAAAAGTTATGATAAGGATTTTATAAAATATATAGTTACTTCAAAAGATTTTATTCAAAAAGCCCTTAAATATCAAGAAGGAACAGTCTATGAGAGAATGGCAGTAAAACCGGATGATTTACTTTTAATGAAAATTTTTATTCCCCCAACTCTAAAAGAACAAGAAAAAATAGCGGATGTTTTATCAACTATTGATAAAGAGATAGATTTGCTAAAATTAGAGTTAAATGAACTTAAAAAACAAAAAAAAGCTCTTATGCAAAAATTATTAACAGGAAAAGTGAGGGTTGAGGTATGAGTGAAATTATTAATAAATTATCTTCTTACAATATTTTTAATTATTTATTTACGGGAATTGTTTTTATTATCTTATCTAAGATTTTATTAGATATGGATATTTATATTAAGTTAAATGAGAGAGAAAGTAATGTTGTTATTGATATATTTTGGGCTTATTTTGTTGGTTTGACAATAAGTAGAATAGGATCTTTGATAATTGAACCTCTTTTTAAGAAAATTATTAAAACTAAAAGTTATTCTAAATTTATTAAAGTTGAAAAAATAGATTCGAAGCTATCTTTGTTGTCTGAGCAAAATAATATTTATAGAACTTTAATAGCATTGTTTTTTACTCTTTTAGTTTTATATTTTATCAAATTTAAACTTCAATATAATGGGACTCTATTAATAATTATATCTTTATTTTTAATTTATTCTGTTAGTTATTTAAAACAGACTAAATATATAGTAAAAAGAATAGAAACAATTTTAAAACAAGGAGATAATGATGGCAATTGTTAAGTCTTTTTCTGCTGGTGAGGGTGATATGTTTTATATAAAACATGATAGTGATAATTTTACTATGATAGATTGTTGTTTGTGTATTAATTGTAATAATAAATGTAATATGGATGAAAAAAAAAGAGATGAAATTATTCAAGAGATAAAAAGAGAGTCTAGAAATAAGAGTATTAAAAGATTTATTTCTACTCACCCTGATATAGATCATATTGGGGGTTTAAAATTTTTAAATCAAGAATGGGAGATATTGAATTTTTATTGTGTAGAAAATGATGCGAAAAAAGAAGATGAAACAGAAGATTTTAAAGAGTATAAAAAATTAAGAGATGATAAAAAAAAGGCTTTTTATCTTTATAAAGGATGTAAAAGAAAATGGATGAATGAATCAGATAATAAAAGAGAAAAAGCTGGTATTGAGATTTTGTGGCCTATTATAGAAAATGAAGAGTTTAAAAAGGTTTTAGAAGATATAAAAAATAATAATAGAAATTATAATAATCTATCTCCTATTATTGAATATAAAGAAGATAAGTCTGTCTTTATGTGGATGGGAGATTTGGAAGAGGATTTTATGAATAAAATTAAAGATGAAGTAAATTTCCCAAATAAAGTGGATGTTTTGTTTGCTCCTCATCATGGAAGAGAAAGTGGAAAAATTCCAAAAGAGTGGTTGGATATGACATGTCCTAAATTAATAGTTATAGGTGAAGCTCCATCGGAACATTTAAATTATTATAAAGGATATTTAACTATTACTCAAAATTCTGCAAAAGATATTGTATTTGAAGCTGATGAAGATTACATAAATATTTATGTAAGAAATATAACTGAAAATAATAAAAAAGATTTAATAAATAGGGGTTTGGTAGATAAATATAATCTTTATTATTTAGGGTCAATTAAAATTCATAAGGCACAAAAATGACTCCCGATACGTCCGAAAAAAGAGTTCAAAAAAATGTAATTGAACTTTTAGAGTTTCTTGGGTGGGAGTATATTTCTCCAAAAGAGATAAAAAATTATAAAGAAAATAGAAACGATGTTTTGTTAAAGCCTATTTTAAAAGAGCAGTTAAGTAAAATAAATAGCTTCATTTATAAAGGCAAAAAATATAAGTTTGATGAAAATACCATTCAAAAAGCCATAAATGACTTGGATATACCACTTATGGATGATATAAGGCTTGTAAATCAAAAAATAAGCGATATGTTAACTTTTGGTAGGTCTTTTGAGCAGTTTTTAGATGATGGAAGTAAGAAGAGCTTTTCTTTTAAATTTATTGATTTTGAAAATATTGAAAATAATACTTTTCATTTTACCGAGGAATTTAAAGTTAAAGAGAAAAGAATTGATTTGGTTTTGTTTGTAAATGGAATGCCACTTGGAGTAATTGAACTTAAAGCTTCAAATGTGGAAACTGATGAGGGTATTTCTCAAATGATAAGAAATCAAAAAGAGGTGCCTGAATTATTTAAATTCTCTCAAATATTAATCGCCGGAAATACCCACTCTCCAAAATATGCAACTCTTGGTACTCCTAAGAATTTTTGGGGAGTTTGGAGAGAAAAAGTTGATTTGAGTTTTGATGATAGAATGGTTACTGAACTTGATAAAATGATTTTTTCGTTATGCAAAAAAGACAGGTTTTTGGAGTTAATAGAAAATTTTATAGTTTTTGACAAAGGTGTTAAAAAAATAGCAAGGTATCAACAATATTTTGCGATAAAAAAGATTTTAAAAAGATTAAAAGAAAATCAAGGTGGGGTTGTTTGGCATACGCAGGGTAGTGGTAAGAGCCTTACGATGGTTATGCTCACAAAACTGATTAAAAAGAAGTTTTTAAATTCAAAAATCGTAGTTGTAACCGATAGATTAGAACTTGATAAACAGATTCACGATGTTTTTGTAAATACGGATATAGTGGCTAAAAAAGCAAAATCTTCTAAGGATTTAATTAATTTGTTAAAAAGTGGAGTAAGCGTAATTACAACGCTTATTCATAAATTTGAGGGGGTGAAAAAAGAGAATGTAATTATTAAAGACAGAGTCTTTGTACTTGTAGACGAATCCCACAGAACCCAAGGGGGTGAGCTTCATATCGCTATGAAAAAAGTCTTTAAAAACGGCATTTATATAGCCTTTACCGGGACCCCTCTTTTAAAAAGCGAAAAAAGCACTTATAAAAAATTTGGTGGAGAAATCCACAAATATACGATAGATGAAGCTGTTAGAGATAAAGCGGTTGTGCCGCTTTTATATGAGGGTAGAATGGTTGAGCAGTGGATTAACGATAAAAAAGGGCTTGATAAAAAATTTGAAAGGCTTACAAAAGATTTGAATGAGGAGCAAATTCAAGACTTAAAAAGAAAATGGACTCGTTTTCAAAAATTAGCATCCAGCCAAAGAAGACTTGAAATGGTAGCTTTTGATATTACGGAGCATTTTAAAAAATATTTAAAAGATACTAAATTTAACGCTATACTTGCTACCTCTTCAAAATATGACGCTCTTAAATATAAAGAAATTTTTGACGAAGATGGAGAATTAAAAACGGCTGTTGTTATTTCTCCTCCCGATATGAGAGAGGGAGAGAGTGATTTGGATAGCGAAAATAAAGATTTTATTATAAAAAAATATAAAGAGTTAATTAGGGGGTATAAAAGTGCAAGTGAATATGAAGATGTTATAAAAGATAAATTTTTAAAAGGTGAGATTGAACTTTTGATAGTAGTAGATAAACTTTTAACGGGCTTTGATGCTCCAAATGCAAAGGTTTTGTATATTGATAAAGAACTAAAAGAGCATAATTTGCTTCAAGCGATAGCAAGAGTAAATAGATTAAGCGAAGGTAAAGATTTTGGTCTTATTGTGGATTATAGAGGCTTATTAGGTGAGCTGGATAAAGCACTTACGGCTTATAGTGCTCTTAGTGGGTTTGATGAAGCTGATTTAAATTCGGCTGTATTTGACATAAAAGAAGAAATAGCCAAACTTAAAACTTTTTATTCAAATTTAATGGATTTATTTAGAGAAGTTAAGTTTAAAAACGATTTGGAAAGTTATGAGATTTTATTGGCAGATGAGAAAAAAAGAAAACTTTTTTATGAATATCTTTTAAGATTTGCAAAAACCCTAAATCTTGCCTTGGTTAGTGAAAAGACTTATGAGATTTTAACTGAAAAAGAGATAAATGAATTTAAAGAGAAACTTAAATTTTTTATAAAACTAAAAGAATCCGTTAAAATAAGATATCACGAAAAAATTGATTTTAAAAAATATGAAAGCGGTATGCAAAAACTGCTTGATACTTTTATAAGTGCCGATGAGGTTATAGAGACTGTTGAGCCGGTTAATATATTTGATGCTGAATTTGATAGACAGGTTAAAGCTTTAAATACAGATAATGCAAAAGCTGATGCAATTTTAAATGCAGTTAGTGCTAATATAAAAGAAAATTATCAAAAAAACCCCTATTTTTATGAAAAATTATCAATGAAAATTGAAGAAATTTTAAAAAGTTATAAAGAAAAGCGATTAAGCGAAGAAGAAAAATTAAAAGAGGCGTTAAAATTAAAAGATGAGCTTTTGAATACGAAAACTACTTATCCGAAAGAACTTGAAAATGATTTTCAAAAAATAATTTATGATAATTTAAAAGACGATTTTGAAGATCTTGGATTAAATAGTGATATTCTTTTTGAGTTTATTAAAAAAGTAAATATTTTATTTGATGAGATATCAAAAAAACCGGATTGGAAAAAAACCAAAAGGAAAAAACTTGAAGCGGAAATAGAGGATATGTTGTATGATATTGAAGATGAGTTTGGGGTTAGTTTTAATCTTGATAAAATTACCCCAAAAATTGTAGGAGTCGGGATTGCAAACTATAAAGATTAAAAGAAAAAATATTAAAAATATTTATTTAAAAATAACCCCAAATTGTGAAGTTATTTTAACAGCTCCTTATGAAGTAAAAGAAGAGTTTTTATATAAATTTTTAGAACAAAAAAGGAATTGGATTGAGAAAAAATTGGAGTTTTTTTCTAAAGTCGAAATAAAAAAAGAGTATGTAAGCGGGGAGAGTTTTGAGTATTTAGGGAGAAATTTTATTCTTAAAGTGGTTGAGGGCAAAAAAGAAGCTTTGAAAATTGATGGAAAATTTTGTTATTTGTATGTAAAAGAAAATAGTTTTGAAGAGAAAGAAAAAGTTATAAAAAAGTGGTATAGAAAAGAAGCTAAAAGAATTTTTGTTGAAATTGTAGATAAATTTGTTCCTATTGTGGGCAGGGAACCTGCAAAAGTTAGTGTAAGAGAGATGAAAACGAGATGGGGGAGTTGTAATTATCAAAAAGGGTATATAAATTTGAATTTAGAACTTATTAAAAAACCAAAAGAATGTATTGAATATGTAGTATTTCACGAACTCTCTCACTTAATCTACCCAAATCATTCAAAAGAGTTTTACAACTATTTAAGTATTTATATGCCTGATTGGAAGAGAAGAAAAGAAAAATTAAATGAAAAAAGATAAAATATATTCCTTTTTGTGTTGTTGTGAAATTAAAAATTTAATATTGAAGAAAAAGAATTTGGTTTTGATGGAGAATATAAATTGAAAGTAAGGTTTATTGATTTGAATAATTGCAAAAACGAAATAAAAAGAATAGTAAATGACTAAAAACAGATTCTACCGCATTATTAAAGAAATAAAAAGCGGAATTGTAGAAAACAGTAAAGACAGAAAAGATTTGGTAAAACTGATTGATGAATTTAGTAAAAAAGAGGATGTATTCAGATATTTTGTAAGGTTTATAGGAAAAAAAGCGGTTATTAATGACAAGGAGATTTTTGAGAGGTTTATTGAGGAGAATTTAGGGTGTAAGTTTGAAGAGTTTGGGGAAATTGATAGTAAAAAAGAATTGGCAGAGATTTATAAAAACACAAAAGCAAAAAATCTTCATACAAGCGATATTACGATAATCTACAGAAAAAAAGAAAAACTCCCTCAGATTTTTTATGACGATTTTGAGCCTGAAATTAGCGGAAGAGTAGTTGTGGTGGAAAATTATGAAAGTTTTTTGAGGATTGATTTTGATTTGTTTAGAGAAGAAAATTTTATTTATCTTGGAGGATACAGCAACAAAAAAACGGCTGAATTTTTGAAAGATAAAGATATATTGTTTTTTGGGGATTTTGATTTTTACGGGATGATGATATTTGAGTCGATAAAGTGTAAAAGTAAAAAATTTTTTGTGCCTGAAAATTTAGAAGAACTATTTATAAAATACCCAAATCAAAAGCTATATCTTAAACAAAGGTTTATCGAAGAGAGGGTAAAAAAAGTGGATGAGGTTTATAAACTGATAAAAAAACATTCAGCCGTAGTAGAGCAGGAGGTACTTGATAAATGATGATTAAAGACTTTATAAAAGAGCCAAACGGCACTTACATACTTGAAAAAGTTTTAAATAAAGATAAAACGTGGATATACTTAAATGATGATTTAGAGGTGCCAAAAGAGGCTTTAAAAATTTTGGAAAAAGTAAAATCAGGATATCCGGTTGAGTATATTTTTGAAGAAGTCTGGTTTTATGGAGACAAATTTTATATAAAAGAGGGTGTATTAATCCCAAGGGACGATACCGAAGTAGTGGTAGAAAGAGCTATAAACTTAATAAACAAAACAAATGCCGCAAAAGTAGTGGATTGTTGTACGGGAAGCGGGGTAATTGCGATAGAAATCGCAAAGCATACAAGTGCAAAAGTAATAGCGACGGATATAAGCGATATTGCGATAGAAGTTGCTAGAAAAAATATTATGTTAAGTGTTGTAGATAATAAAGTTAAAGTTGTGAAAGCGGATTTACTATCAATAAAAAGCAGTGTAAAGCAAACAATAGAGCGGGATGAGACGATAAATAATAATGAGATTGAAAAATTCGGATTTGAAATTGAAAACGGGTTTATAAAAGCAGATATTTTAGTTTCAAATCCTCCGTATGTTGAAAACAGCTGGGAAAAGCCTAATGTTTATGAGCCCGATTTGGCTTTTTACGGAGGCGATGACGGGCTTGATGTTGTAAAAAAGCTAATTATTCAAGCAAAAAATCTAAAATATAAAGCCGCTGTAATTGAAATAGGGTATAACCAAAAAGAAAAATTAAGCGAATTTTTAAATGGAAAAGTAAAGGGGGTTGAATTTTTTAACGATTTAGCGGGAAACATAAGAGGGGTTGAGATTATATTTTAAGGTGTTTTTTTAAGCTTAAAGCCGGAATAATTGATATCAATGTTAAAACGGCTGATAATTGGAATGTTGTATATAATCCGAATTTTTCTCCTAAAAATTCAGCTATTAAGATTAAAATGGAACTAACCCCGAAATTAAGTGCCATATAAATGCTATTTAAAAAAGTAGGAGCTTTTGTTTTGATGTCCTGGACCGATGCTAAAAGCACTGGAGATTGTGAAAAAAGGAAAAATCCAAGAGGAGCCAAAAGAATCCATAAGGTTGATTTGTAAAAGTATAAAAATAAAACTAAGCTTAAAAACACTCCTACTGAAGAGATAATAAGCATTTTTACTCTTCCGATTTTATCCGAAAACCTACCGGCAAAAAGAGCTCCTAAAATTCCGAATCCTTGAAGTACACCAAAAGCTATACCGGCACTTTCCACACTGTAGCCGTTTTGAGTTAAAAATACCGGTAAAAACAGAGATAAAGAGACTTTTGAAGTGTAGTTTAATAAAATAAAAGAGCTTAAAGATTTGAAAAAAGGAAACACTCCTTTTAAAATTTGTTTAACTTCGCCTTTTTCGAATTTTTTGGCGTAAAAGTTTGTTTTGTAATCTTTAAGTTTTATATAAAGAAAGATTGAAGTTAAAATTCCAAGAGGCGTTAATTTCCATATCCCCTCAAGTCCCCAAACAGAAATAATACCCGCGGCAAGTATAGGACCTAATGTCCTGGCACTCTCTCCCGCTGCCATAAAATAACTCATGCCTTTTCCAGCTTCTTTTTTTGAAAATTCTTTAATGATTGTAGGTGCCGGTATATGGAAAAACGCAGCACTTATTCCTGCTATAAATAGTAAAAATAGAGCTATTGCGTATGATGAGGTTATACTCAAAAGCCCCATCGAAACTGCCGTAATTGTAGGTGTAATTATTATAAACATTTTGGCGTCTCTTTTTTCGGCTATTACTCCTAAAAGAGGATTTAAAAGAGAGGGTATTTTTCGTGCGATATCAAGCATACCGGCTTGAGTTAAATTAATCCCTAGTTTTTGAATAAGTAATGGTAAAATAGGTGCAAGAAGTGCGGAGAAAATATCGTGTGCAAAGTGTGCAAATGAAATTAAGTAAACTTTTTTTTTCACATTAGTCCTTGTTTTTTGTGGAATTTTACAATAAAATATCTACAAATATATAAAAGGGCTGATATGAAAAAACTTGACAGTTTAGGATTTGAAGAGAGTTTGGAACTGATTTTGGAAAAAATAGAGCCGAAAAAAGAAACTAAAAAAATATTTGTCTCTCAAGCTATAGGCAAAATTCTTGCACAAGATATAAAAGCAAAAAGAGATTTGCCTTTTTTTACAAATTCGGCAATGGACGGATATGCTTTTAAATATAATGACAAGTGTAAAAAGTATAAGGTTGTTAAGACGATTTTTGCCGGGGATATTGTTGAGGAGAGTTTGAATGAGTGTGAATGTTATAAGATAATGACCGGAGCTATGGTGCCAAAAGACGCCGATACGGTAGTGCCTTTTGAGAAGGTAAAAGAAATTGGTGAATTTATAGAGTTTGAAGAAAAAAAAGGAGCAAACGTAAGGTTAAAAGGAGAAGAGGTTAAAAAAGGGGAAGTTCTTTTGAAAAAAGGAAGAAAACTCAATTTTGCGGATATTGCAATGCTTTCATCTCAAGGTATTGTAAATGTCCGAGTGTATAGGGATTTAAAAATAGGAGTGGTGGTAAGTGGAAGCGAACTTAAAGAGCCGTGGGAAGAAGCCGGTGAATTTGAGTTTTTTAACGCAAACGGAATGGGAATAGTCTCTTTGCTTAAAGAAAAAGGATTTGAAGCTGATTATTTAGGGATATTGCCGGATTCTTTGGAAGAGAGTATAAAGTTTTTTGAAAATATAAAAGGTTACGACGTCCTTATAACAAGTGGGGGAATTTCCCAAGGGGAGGCCGATTTTATATTGGATGCTTTAGAAACAAACGGATTTGAAAAATATATTCACGGTATTTTGGTAAAACCCGGAAGAGCTACTTTGGTTGGAAAATTAAAAGATACTCTTATTTTAGGAATGCCCGGAAATCCTCTTAGTGCTTTAATTCAGCTTCTTAGTTTGGGAATTCCTGTTTTAGAAAAATTAAGAGGAAATAAAAACTATAATTTTACTTTTATTGAAATTGAAAATAAAATCCCTTTTAAACTAAACTCCAAAAAAGACCACACTATCTTAGGCAGAGTGGAAAAAGACGGGTTTTATGTAATAGATAATTATAAATACGGAAGTGGAATGTTAACGCCTTTTATAAAGGCAAATGCCTTTGCTATTGTTAAAAAAGGAAAATCCTTTATAGAAAACGAAAAACTAAAAGTCGCTTTATTTTAGTTTTTCGTTCATTTTTATGTATTCCGGTTTTGTTTCTACGCACTGCATTGCCGGGCTTGTTTTTGGGTCGTCTCTAAATATTACAACGCAATGCATTCTAGGGTATCCTTGAGTGTCAAATTCATAAACCCTAGGATTTGTACCGGTTGTTTCTATCGTATAGCTTATGGTGTTTATTGTTTTTTTAAAAGTTCCTATGAAGCTGTTCCAGTTAAACGCTAGAGAAAATGATGTAATTAAAGATATTGCAAGTAGTTTTTTCATACTAATCCTTTTTGTTATAATTATAAATAAAAAAAGGTAAAAATGGATATAAATAAACTCTTAAATTCAAAAAAACTGTTAACAGAAATCTATTTTGAGCTTCAGAAATATTACGATACTCTATATCCCAATGCGGTTGTTTTAATGGAAGTGGGAAGTTTTTTTGAAACTTACGAGGCTGAAGGTATCGGAAAAGCCAGAGAAATAGCAAGTGTCCTTAATATTCAACTCACAAAAAAGAATAAGTCTATTCAAAAAGTAGACATAAAAAACCCTCTAATGTCCGGATTTCCTTCTCACGCACTTGATAGATACTTAGAAAAGCTCATAGATGAAAATAGATACACTATTATTCTAGTAAAACAAAAAGGAACCCCTCCTAACATTACAAGATATATAAGTGAGATTATTTCCCCCGGAGTTAATCTTGAGTATTCCAAAACCACCGAAAATTACGTAACATCTATAATTATAGAAAAATATTCTGCTTTTCACGTAGGGTTTGCGAATGTAGATATAACAACCGGTAAAAGTTTTGTGTATGAAAACTACTCTACAAAAGACGACCCGACTTTCGCACTTGATGAGCTTTTTAGACTGTTGCAGACTTATAAGTCGAGTGAAATTATTTTAACTTTAAAAAACGTAGATTGCGATGAGATTGTAAACTATTTGGAACTTGAAGGTAAAAACATAATTATCAACCGTACCAGAATGGATGTTAATTATCAAAACGAAATTTTTAAAAGGGTTTACAATATAAAAAGCCTTTTAACTCCTATTGAGGTTATGAATCTTGAGAGATTTCCTTTAATTACGGAGGCTTTAGGGATTTTACTTGAGTTTGTCATAGCTCATAATAAAGAACTTTTGAATAAATTAAAAGCCCCCGTTTTAATTGATGATGAAAAATTCGTTTATTTAGGAAATAATCCCATAAAACAGCTTGAGATTGATAAAGTTTTAAAATTAATCGATAAAACCAAAACTTCAATGGGAAAAAGACTTATAAAAGAGAGGCTTTATAATCCCATTCAAGATATTGACGAGCTTAATAAAAGATATAAAGCTGTTGATTTTATGTTAAAAAGATACAAAGAGTTTGAACTTCTTTTAAGGGATATTTACGATTTGGAAAAGATTGACAGAAAAATAAAACTAAAAAAACTTCACCCTTTTGAGATTAATTTTTTATTGATTTCTCTTGAGGCTATTGCCGAAATTTACGCAAAGCTTAAAAAAAGAACTTCAAAAATAGAGGTTTTTATAGAGTTTATTAAGAAAAATTTCGATTTAAATAAAATAAACGTAAAATTAGAAGATGTGAAAGAGTCGTTTTTTAAAGAGGGGATAGATAAAGAACTTGACGAACTTATAGAAGAAAAAGAGAGATATTATAATCAGCTTGTGAAAATACAAAAGAAGATAGAGTCTTTGGGAGACGTTAAGGTTGAAATAAATAGACTTGAAAAAGAAGGGTTTTATTTTTCTTTAACAAAAAACAGATTTAAAATTATTAAAGATAACTTTCAAGAGAGTTTTGTAGATTTGGGGGATGAGAAACTTTTTTTTGAAGATTTGAAAATCAAACAACTTACAAACAGCGTAAAAATTACTGGCGATAAGATAGACGAAATAGGAGATAAGATAATAGCTTTTCAAAATAAGGTTATAAAACGCTCTTTAGAACTTTTTTTTAAAAAATTGGAAGAAATGGAAGAGTTTGATATTTTGCACTCTTTAGCGGATGAAATTGCAAAAATAGACGTTGCGGTTAGCAGTGCTAAAGTGGCAAAAGAACTAAACTATACAAAGCCCGTTATTACTGATAAAAAGGCTTGTTTTAAAGATTTAAGACACCCTTTAATAGAAGTAAATCAAGAAAACGGTATTTACGTTCCAAATGATATAGATTTTAACGAATATGACGGAATGCTTTTATACGGGATTAACTCTTCGGGGAAAAGTTCTCTTATGAAAAGTGTGGGAATTGCCGTATTTTTGGCTCAAAGCGGTTTGTTTGTACCGTGTAGTAAAATGGAGTTTACCCCTTATAACGCCGTTTTTACAAGAATTGAAGCAAAAGATAACCTCTCTAAAGGGCTTTCCACTTTTGCAGTTGAAATGCTTGAGCTTAAAAACATATTCAACAGAGCCGATAAAAACTCATTGGTTTTAGGTGACGAAATAGCTCACGGGACGGAAACGACTTCGGCTTTGGCTATTGTAGCTAGTGCAGTTATAAAACTTGCAAGAAAAAAAATAAACTTTCTTTTTGCCACTCATTTACATCAGTTAATGGATATAGATGAGATTAAAGAGTTAAAAAACGTAGCGGCTAAACATTTGGAAGTCTATTTTGACGGAGAAAAATTGGTTTATGATAGAAAACTTAAAGACGGAAGCGGCAGCAGTGTATACGGGCTTGAGTTTGCTAAATCCATTTATATGGATAAAGAGTTTTTAAAGACGGCTGAAGAGATTAGAAAAAGACTCACACAAGAATATAGTGAAATGGAACTATTGCTTAAAAAGAAAAAAAGTCGATACAATAAAAAGCTTTTGGTAACTACCTGTGCTATTTGTGGAAAAGTGGTTGAAGATGTTCATCACATAGTAGAAAAAGAAAAAGCGAAAGAGGGCTTTATAGACCACTATCCGGTTCATCACAAATATAATTTAATTCCTCTTTGTAAAAAACATCACAAAATGGTGCACGAAGGTAAAATTAGAATTACCGGGTTTGTGACCACTTCAAAAGGAATAGAACTACATTACGAAGAAGTTACGTAATTTCTTGCTTTTTTTAAATCTTCTGCTGTATCTATTCCGAAACTTTTGGTTTTGACTTCTATCATTGCTATTTTAAAGCCGTTTTCTATTACCCTTAGTTGCTCAAGTTTTTCTATATGTTCCAAAGCTCCTTTCATATTTACAAACATATCTAAACTCTTTTTATCAAATCCGTATATGCCTATATGACCGAAATATTTATGTGGAGTGTTGTCTCTGTTGTATGGTATTTTACTTCTTGAGAAATATATGGCGTCGTTTTGTTTGTTGAGTATTACTTTTACCAAATTGGGGTCGTTTGCTTGAAGCTCGTCAATTTCTTTATAGCAGCTTACCATTTTAAAATCTCTTTTTAGAGTTTGGAGTCTGGTTTTTACTTTTTCTAAAATTTCCGGTTCTAAGAAAGGTTCGTCACCTTGCATATTTATAACTATTTCATCATCTTCAAGTCCTAATATATCGGCTGCTTCTTTTATTCTGTCGCTTCCGCTTTTATGAGAAGGGCTTGTCATAACGGCTTGAAACCCGTATTTGTTGGCGACTTCTATAACTTCATAAGAATCCGTAGCTATACATACGTCATCAACTTGTTTTGCAACTTCCGCACACCATATTATCATAGGTTTTTGTTTTATCTCTACTAGAACTTTTTTAGGCAGTCTGCTTGAAGAGAGTCTTGCTGGGATGATTATCATTGTATTCCCTTTTTGATAAAATTTTATCAAAAAAGGATTGATTTGACTTTGTATCAACCGAAAAATGGATATTGTTATAACAGCGATACTATGTTTTTATATGATTTTATTACTAAATTCAATATAAAAGGCGATGTTTTAGAAGTCGGTGGAGGATGTGGGGTTTTAGGACTTTTGGTTAAAAGGGACTTTCCGAAAATTGATTTAACAATTATTGAAAAGCAAAATGTTATGAGTGAATTTATTAAAAAAAATTTAAAAGAGAATTCTTTAGAAGCAGAGGTTATTAACGACGATTTTTTAAAACACTCTTTTTCTAAAAGGTTTGATTTTGTAATATCAAATCCTCCTTTTTATAACGGAAGTTTAAAAAGTGAAAACGAAATTATTAAAATCGCCAGATATGAGGATTTTTTACCTATGGAGGAATTTTTTAGGAAGGTAAACGCTGTTTTAAAAGAAAGAGGGGAGTTTATATTTTGTTATGATGCAAAAAGAATTGATGATATAATTTCAAAAATGCCGAAACCTTTAAAAATAATAGACATAAGGTTTATGCATCCGAGAATTGATAAAAAAGCGACTTTAGTAATGCTTAGGGCCAAAAGACACGCTAAATCTATGAGTGTTATTCATCCTCCTTTAATAGGATTTGAGGGAAAAGATTATTCCAAAGAAGCTAGTGAAATTTATAAAAAAGCCGCTACAAAAAGCGTAAAGGTGTAAATGTTATGATAATATCTAAAGAGGGTTTTAATTTCAAATTTAATCAAGAAGCTTGTAAGGAGTGTGAGGGGAATTGTTGTATAGGAGAGAGTGGCTATATCTGGGTGGCTCCTAACGATATAAAAAATATCTCCTCTTTTTTGGGAATAGACGAAGAGATTTTTAAAAGTAGATTTTTAATTAAAGTAGGTTATAGATATTCGATTAGAGAAAAGCCGTATAAAAACGGGTATGCGTGTATTTTTTTTGAAAACGGTTGTAAAATTTATCCGGTAAGACCTAATCAGTGCAGAACTTTTCCTTTTTGGGATTATTATAAAACCCATATGGACGAGCTTTTAAAAGAGTGTCCAGGAATTATCGTAGAAAAAGAGGAGAAATGAGAAGAGTTTTTTTAATTGTTTTATTGCTTTTTATAGGGTGTAGCGTTAAGAAAATACCTATAGGTAAAAAAGTTATACCCGATGAAGACGAATATATTATAAAAGCTCTTTTTTATGAAAACAACGATAAATTATCTCAAGCCGTTAAAGTTTATAAGTTTCTGTATGAAAAGACTGAAAAACCGGTCTATTATGAAAGGATATTATCGGATTTGTTTTACGAAAAAAAGTATAAAGAAGTGGTTAAATTAAGTGACGAGTATTTAAAAGAAAGTTTTAATAAAAAAATTTTTATGTATAAGATTTTGTCTTTAGTGGCACTTAACAAAACGGATTTGGCGAAAAAGGAACTTTTAAAGAGGTTTAACAAAAAAGACGAGTTTTTTTACAGAATGATGGCTTATATTTATCTTAAAGAAAAAAACTACAAAAAAGCGGCAGTTTACCTTAAATCGTTGTATGCTTTAAACCATAACAAAAAGACTCTTTTAGAGTTGGTGGATGTTTTAATCAGGCTTAAAAAATATAATGAAGCCCTTGCTTATCTTAGGACTCATCTTGATTTATACGGGTGTGAACTTGATGTTTGCTTAAGACTTGCTGTTATTTATAAACAGACTTATGATTATGAAAACTTAGCTACGATTTATTCTAAAATGTCTGCTTTGGATTCTAAATATGCCGTTTTTGCTTTTGGGATTTATTTTGAATCGGGAGAATATAACAAAGCTTTAAAAATTGTTGATAAATATAATCTTGATGATACGTTTAAACTTGTGGTGTACGAAGCTAAAAAAGATTACAAAAGAGCTGCTTTGTTTGCTAAAAAACTTTACGATAAAACAAATGATGACAGATTTTTGCTGAAATACTGTATTTATGCATATAAAATAGCAGAATCAAAAAAAGATTACAAAAAAATAGTGTTTTATTTAAAAAAACTGGCTAAAAAATATAAAAGCCCTTATATTTATAATTTTTTGGGGTATCTTTTGATTGATAAGGATATTAACGTGAAAGAAGGGCTAAAATATATAAAAAAAGCCCTTAAATTAGATTCTAGCAAACAAGAATATATAGATTCTTTGGCGTGGGGGTATTATAAGCTTGGAAAGTGCAAAGAAGCATGGGAGATAATTAAAAACGTAACGTTAAAAAGAGAAGAGATTAAAATTCACAAACAAAAGATTAAGAAGTGTTTAAAGGAGAGATATGATTCTGGAAAAAATCATAAAAAAAACAAAAGAATGTTTAGAAAAAAGAAAAAACAGTGAAGAGTTTAAGAAATTTTTAAGCGTAAAAAGAGAGTTTAGAGATGTAAAGAAGGCTTTGACTTCAACATTCGACAATCCTTATAGAATAATTGCAGAAGTTAAAAAGGCAAGTCCTAGCAAAGGGATTATAAGAGAAGATTTTAACCCCGTAGCAATTGCAAAAGAGTATAACGAAGTAGCTGACGCTATGAGTATTTTAACCGAACCTCACTTTTTTCAAGGCAGTCTTGAGTATCTAAAAAAAATAAACGAATTTTCAAAAATTCCCCTTCTTAGAAAAGATTTTATCGTAGATGAGTTTCAAATAGCGGAGGCTTATGCCGCAGGGGCTGATTTTATACTTTTAATTGCAAAAGCACTTGAAGTGGAAGAGCTAAAAAGACTTTTTGATTTTGCTAAAGGTATAGGTCTTGAAGTTTTGTTTGAAATTCACGATGAAGAGGATTTACAAAAAGCCCTTGAAATAGGAGCCGATATTATAGGATTTAACCATAGGGATCTTAAAACGTTTGAAATGCATATGGATTTGAGTGAAAAATTAATTCCAAAGCTCCCAGAAGGTGTAATTGTAGTGGCAGAGAGTGGGATAAATGATTTTGAAGTGGTAAAAAAACTTCATAAAAACGGAGTTGATGCTTATTTGGTCGGAGAGCATTTTATGAGACAAAAAGATATTAAAAGAGCCGTTTTGAAATTAAAAAAAGGGGAATAGTTTTTGCTTTTTATTGAAAAAGGGAATTAATGAGATATTTGTGGTTAGTGGGGGCTTTTATTTTTGTGGGGTGTTCTACTCATCCTATGGACCCTACTATCAATATGAAACCTCCAAAATACGTAGAACAGATGCCAAGCCTTCAAACCGATAACGTAAGCAATAATCCGGGGTCTCTTTTTACAAACGGGGATAATCTTTTTTCGGATACAAAAGCTATGAAAGTAAACGATATCGTAACGGTTATCATTACCGAGGAAGTAAAACAATCCTCTCAAGCGAGTAAAAAGTTAAGTGAAGCCAATACCGACAGTGGAGGGCTTTTTGACGCTAGTGTCAGTGGAAGTGCTTATTTGGGAGGTAAAGAGTATAAACTTAAAAAAACCGGACTTTCACTGAATCTTCCTAATATGAATTCAAGCCGTTCTTTTCAAGGAAGCGGCACCCAGCAAAGAAACGAGACGTTTCAAACTACAATTAGTGCTAGAATCGTAAAAATTTTAGAAAACGGAAACTATTTTATAGTGGGAAGAAGAGAGATTTATGTGGACGGTCAAAAACAGATTATCCAAATCAGTGGGGTTATAAGACCTCAAGATATCGCATCTGATAATACCATAGATTCAAAATATATATCTGATGCCAAAATAGCATATAAAACGGAAGGAGATTTGAAAAGATATACCGACCAAAATTGGTTTACAAAAATTTGGAGTGCTTTGGCTCCTTGGTAGTTTAATCTAAAGTAGTTTAATCTAAAATAAAATTAGCAAGGGCGTCTGCTAGTAAAAATTCGTAAGAATAAATAAAATTTCCTTTTTTATAAACTTTTTTTTCTTCTATTAAAATTTTAACTCTTTTTTTCTCTTCGTGGTTTAAAATCTTTTCATTAAATCCTACAATCGAGCGAAGTCCCAGTAGCACTTTTTCTTTTTTTATATCGGTTTTTGTGAGGTGTTCGAGTTTATAACCGGTCGGATTTTTAATATATTCGTATATGTTTTTGTTAGTATAATAGCGTGTATTGTCTTTAAATCCTACAGCCCCGGCTCCTATGCCTATATATTCTCTTAATTCCCAATACCCTAAATTATGCAAACAGGGTTTACCGAAGTTGGATATTTCGTATTGAGAAAATTTTTCTTTTATCTGTTCTATAAACCATACTTCAAGCTCTTCGTCTTCTTTTCTTTTTGTATAGTCGCTTTCCCATTTGGTGTTTTCTTCAATTGTGAGAGAATAGGCACTTATGTGGGTTATCGGCAGTGAAAAAGCCGTTTTTAGGTCGTTTTGTAAGAGGCTTTTTGTATCAATAGCCGTAGAATAGATAAGGTCTAAATTTATGTTTTCAAATCCGGCTTTTTTTGCGTTTTTAATTGCTTTTAGGGCTTGAGAAGATGAGTGGTTTCGGTTTAGAAATTTCAGTTTTTCGTTATTAAAGCTTTGGACACCGAAACTTATTCTGTTTACTCCTAAGTTTTTAATTTCTTTTAGCCATTCGTAAGAGGTGTTGGGGTTGCATTCTATTGTTATCTCTTTTGTGTTTTTTAAATATGGTTTTAATAGATTAAAGAGTTTTTCATAAAATTCAACACTCATAGTAGAAGGAGTACCCCCACCTATAAACACCGTGTAAACTTCTTGTTTTTCTTTTAAAAACTGTGTTTTTAAGGCGTTAAAATACTCTTTTTTTAAATGATTTAAGTTGGTGTATGAATTAAACGCACAGTAGTTGCATTTACTATCACAAAACGGAATATGGATATAAAGTAGGGGTAATTTGTCATATGAAGGTGTAAAATTGTTTTTTTTTGGTGCAATATTTTTCATTTTTGATTTTCCGTTTAACATTTTTAGTTATAATTTTACTAAAAAAAGGTGATGTTTTGAAAAAGTATAGGCCGAATGTTGCTGCGATTGTGCTATCTTCAAAATATCCCGATAAAGTGGAAGTACTGATTGCAAAAAGAAACGACGTAGACGCGTGGCAATTTCCACAGGGTGGTATTGATGAGGGGGAAACTCCACAAGAAGCACTTTTAAGAGAGCTAAAGGAAGAAATAGGTACTAATGAGGTTGAAATACTTGCCGAAATGCCCCAGTGGCAAAGGTATGATTTTCCAAAAAGAATTGCAAAAAAGATGTATCCTTACGATGGGCAAGAGCAGAAGTATTTTTTAGTAAAACTAAAACCGAACGCAAAAATAAACTTAAATACCGAAATACCAGAGTTTGAGGATTATAAGTTTGTGAGTGTGGAAGAGATTTTCGATTATGTAAAATCTTTTAAAAGACCGGTTTATAAAACGGTAATGGATTATTTTAAAAAGCAAGGTTATCTGTAAAGGAGATATATGTTAGTAGTTCAAAAGTTCGGAGGGACAAGTGTCGGGGATTTGGATAGAATTCAAAATGTTGCCAATATCGTAAAAAAGTATAAAGAAAACGGAGACGATGTAGTTGTAGTCGTATCTGCTATGGCAGGGGAGACAAATAAATTGCTTGAATACGCAAACCATTTCTCCAAAACCCCTCCTCAAAGAGAAGTTGATTTACTTGTAAGTAGTGGAGAGAGGGTAACAAGTGCACTTCTTAGTATTGCACTTCAGGCTATGGGAATAGACGCTATAGCACTTACCGGAAGACAAGCCGGAATTAAAACTACAAGCGATCATACAAAAGCCAGAATTATGGATATAGACCCAAACAAAATGCAAAAACACCTTAAAGACGGAAAAGTCGTAATAGTTGCAGGATTTCAGGGGATTAACGAAAACGGAGACGTTACTACTCTTGGTCGTGGAGGAAGCGATTTAACAGCAGTTGCTATTGCAGGGGCTTTAAATGCCGATAAGTGTGAAATTTATACGGATGTTGACGGGATTTATACAACAGACCCTAGAATCGAACCGAAAGCTAGAAAAATAGACGTAATAAGCTATGATGAAATGCTGGAACTTGCAAGTCTTGGAGCAAAAGTAATGCAAAGCCGTTCAGTTGAGCTTGCAAAAAAATTAAACGTGGATATTGAAGTTAAATCAAGCTTTAAACCGGAAGTTAAAGGGACATTAATAACAAAGGAGACACCGGATATGGAAAAAGTACTTGTTAGTGGAATTGCACTTGATAAAAACCAGGCGAGAGTTAGTATTTTTGGAGTAGAAGACAGACCAGGAATTAGTGCTGAAATTTTTGGAAAACTTGCAGATAAAAACATAAATGTAGATATGATTGTTCAAAATGTAGGGAAAGATTCAAAAGCAAACCTTACCTTTACAGTGCCTCAAACGGAACTTGAGCTGACAAAAGAGGTTTTAAAAGAGTATGAGAAAAATTCAGAAGCTATTGAGTATGACGATTCTATTGCTAAAGTCAGCGTAGTGGGAGTAGGTATGAAATCTCACAGCGGTGTAGCTGCAACTGCATTTAAAACGTTGGCTGATGAGAATATTAATATTTTAATGATTAGCACAAGTGAGATTAAAATTTCTATGGTAATTGATGAGAAATATGGGGAACTTGCCGTTAGAGCACTTCATAAAGCTTATCAATTGGATAAATAATGGATATAAATCAGTTTACTTTAAAACTTATAAGAGAAAAAAACATAAAATGGATGGAAGAAAAGAGGCTTGAATGGGTGCCTCTTGTTAGCGATTTCGTATTGAACGTGATTGAGGGTAAGAGTGTTTTAATGATTAGCGATTATAAAAGAGAGTGGTTTTGTGATTATATGATTAATAAAATCAATAATTTTCAAGATTTTAAACCCTCTTTTATTCCTATTTTTCATTTGCAAAAGATAGTCCCTCAAATTACGAATGCCCGTACAAACGAACATTTTGAGATGATTGAGGATATGTTGAGTATAAGTTTTAGCGATAATTATATCTATTGGTATGTGGGAGTGGAAACTCCTATGTTAAAACTTGCTAGAAACAAGCCTGATTCTTTTTTTTGGATTATGGATATGGATTTGCATAAAAATTTCTTTTTAAAGTCTCTTGATGAAAATCTGGATAAAAAACTTTTGGATTTGGCAGATATCTTAAACGAAACTTTAAAAGCCGCTATTTTTGCAGAGGTGGAGATTTGAGTAAGATTATTGTTACCGATGATTTTGAAGAGGTTATTAAAGAGTTAAAACCGGATGAAAAGATAGTCGTAGAAGAGTTAAAAGTTGAAGATGTCCAAAAGATAAGAGAACTTGCTTATATAGCCCAAAAAGAAAAAAAGGTTATTTTAATAGCCGCTGAAAAATATAACTTAATTTCTCAAAACGCTTTATTAAAGCTTTTGGAAGAACCTCCTAAAAATATAGACTTTGTTTTGCTTGCAAAGTCAAAATACTCTTTGCTGGATACTATAAAATCTCGTCTTCCTATAGAAAAAAGAATTTTTCACTCTTCTTTAGATATTGATATTGATATTTCAAAAATTACGAATGAGTTTATTTTGGAGCTTTTAAAAAAAGATTTGGAATTAAAAGAGTTAAAAGCTTTAATTTATAAAATTGTAAAAGAAAAAGAGCTATCGGCCGCTCAAATGGAAATTTTAAGCGACGCTATAAAAATGCTTGAACTGAACATAGATAAAAAGGCTGTTTTGTCGTTGATTATGCTTAGTCTTAAGGATAGAAAATGAAAGTTTACAAACTTAACTGTGATACGAATTTAAAAAATCTTTTGCAGCGTCTAGGGGTTGATAAGTTGGGAATTGAAATTATGGCTAAAAAAAAGAGTGAATTTTTGTTTTATATAAAAGATATAAGTTGTGGGGCGGCGAATATTTTAAAGCAAGACGCCCTTAGCATTGGAGCTGAACTTGCGGTGCCTATGGGAGCTCCTAATTGTAAGAGAGAAAAATTTGATGCAGTTCTGATGTGTAATAAAAAACAGCTTGAAATTCTTGCTAAAAAGGAGTTTGTCCAGCCTTTTAAATTAAAACTTCTTGCAAAAAAATTAAAAGAGTTTATAAATTTGCCAAAATTCTCTGTAAAAATTATGGGAGTTATTAATGCAAATGATGATAGCTTTTTTGAAGGGAGCCGTTTTAAAGGGGCTGATGCTATAAAAGCAATTGAGAAGATGATAAGTGAGGGGGCAAAAATAATTGATATTGGAGGAGTTTCTTCTAGACCGGGCAGTGAGTATCCGGGAGTTGAAGAGGAGTTAAGAAGAGTTAAGCCTATAATCGATGAGATTTATAAAAACAGGCTTTATGAAAAGGCTGTTTTTAGTATCGATACGTTTGAACCAAAAGTGCTTGAATACGCCCTTGATAGAGGTTTTAAGATAGCAAATGACATAACAGGGCTTGAAAGTGATAATTATGCAAGGGTTGTGGCAAAATATGGGGCTAGTGTTGTTATTATGCATAAAAAAGGAAACCCAAAAGATATGCAAAAGAATCCATTTTATGAAAATGTGATTTTGGAAGTTGATGAGTTTTTTGAAAAAAGAATTGAAAAAGCTAAAAGTTTTGGGATAAAAGATATTATTTTAGATGTCGGGATTGGGTTTGGAAAAAGGCTTGAAGATAATTTGGCTTTGATTAAACATATGGAGCACTTTTTGCATTTTGGATACGAACTATTAATTGGTGCAAGCAGAAAATCTATGATTGATATGATTATGCAAAAAGAGGGAGTTTCTGTGTCTCCAAAAAATAGACTTCCCGGGACGTTGACTTTACATATTGAAGCTGTTAGGAATGGGGCTAGTATTGTAAGGGCTCACGATGTAGCTGAGAATTTTCAGGCTATTAGAGTTTTTGAAGAGTTGAGGGAGTTTGATGTATAGAAGGCAAATTGAAGTTATAGGTAAAAAAAACCAGGAAATTTTAAGCCAAAAAAGCGTTTTAATCGTTGGAGCCGGGGGGCTTGGAAATATTATTGCAACGACTATTAGTTGTATAGGGCTTAAGAAAATTTATATTATTGATTTTGATGAGATTGAAATTCATAATATCCACAGGCAATTTCAGTTTTGTGAAGATGACTGCGGAAAAAGCAAGAGTGTTATGTTAAGCAAAAAGTTAGGTCAAAGATGCAAAGATACGGAAATTATAGGTATTAATAAAAAATTTGATAGTAGCTTGAAGTTGAATGTGGATTTGGTGTTTGATGCGAGTGATAATTTTGAAGTAAGAAAAGAGATTGATAAATTTGCTAAAATTCACTCAATTCCCTGGATTTATGCTAGTGTTGAAGAGTTTAGAGGGCAGGTTGGGGTATTTAAAAAAACTTCTTTTGAAATTTTTGCTACAAAAGAGCATAATATAAAGGGACAAATTCCTCAAATGGTAAATCTTATTGGCTCAATATCCTCTATGCTTGGGCTTAAAACTTTAATAAACAGACAAGAAGAGGTGTTTTATTATGTTGATTTTCAAGATGATTTGGAGATTAAGAAGTTTGGATTTTAAGTTTTAAATTTAATTGTTGTTTGGTTTGTGTTATTATTATGTAATTTTTTTGGTATAATTTCTTAAAAAGAGTGTCGATGGAATATTATGAACTTAAAATTTTAACCTCTTTAAAAGCTCCTATTCATTTTCAAAAATCTCCGGAAGCTATCGGTAAATTAATTTCCACTGCTTTAATTAATGGTGGATATACCAAACATAACGAAAAGCAACCTAAACCTTATGTTTTTTCAAATCTTGGGAAAGCCGATAAAAAAGGCTTTTTTAAAAATGGAGAAATAGTTTTTAGAAGTTTTGATAAAAATTTAGCGAGAATGGTAGCAACTGAACTTGGTTTTTATGAGGATAATATTTTTAAAGTAAGTTCAATTGTTTTTAAAGAAGTTTCGTATAGATATATAAATGCTCTTATCAGTGTTAATCCTGTGTTTGTGAAAATGAAAGAGAGTAATAAATTTTGGACTTTGAATGATGGGGATGTCAGCATTCTTTTAAACGCTTTGCAGAGTAATTTATTAAGAAAATACGAAAGTACTTTTAATGAAAGATTGAATCCTATTAATGGTTTTATTGAGTATTTTCAAATCAAAAACAACACTCCTCAAACTTTTTTATATAAAGGTGGTAAACTTTTTGGAAATAAATTTTATATAGTGCCTAGAAGTGATGAATTATCTCAAAAGCTTGTGTTTACTTCTCTTGCTTGTGGACTTGGGCATATGAATTCAAGCGTAGGGGGAGGATTTTGTAAATTTATTGGAGAAAAAGTATGATTTTTGATGTAATTGATAGGATTGATTTTGATTTGCAAAAGGCTGTATTTGATAATTACGTGTTAAAAGACGGGCTTTATGTAAGAATTGGTAAAAATGAAATCGAATATTTTATTTTCAAAGATTCAAAAAAAGACGATAAAAAACAACTGCTTTTTAAAGATTTAAACGGAAATATAAAAGCAGATGAATATGAATGGTTTGTAAAAAGGGATTATTTAAGCGGGTATCTCAATTCAAATAAAGCAATCGACCCTCCAAAAAAGAAAATTCACAGTAACAATTATTTAGCACTTTTTGTAAAAGCGGCGGAATTTAATGCAGAAAACAAAGGACATTTCGTCGATAAACTTTTTGATAACCTAAAAACATTTGAGAGTTTCAGTAAAAGCCAAGAAAAAGAAGTTTTAAAGCAGTATAAAAATTATATTTATAATGAAGAGCGTCAAGAAAATGTGGAGAGAAAAAAAGAATTGTTTTTGAAATATTTTGATGAAATTGTAAGAGTGATTAAAGAAAAAGGGATAAAAAATTATGTCAAAATATTCTTTGACGAACCGGTTGAAAAATATGAAAAAGAATCGGAAATTTATTATGCCCTGAAAATTTACAATAAAATCGAAACTGTTAGGGAAATAGAAAGTAAAATTTACGGGCTTAGTGATTTTAATATGGGGCTTAATCAGAAAAAGCCCTATTTAGAACATAAGACAAGAGGCTTTCCATTGCCTTTTATGGTGGAAAAAGATAAGATTTTTGAAATTAAAAAACTTTTTGATTATCTAAAAAACTTAAAAGAGCCTCTAATTTATAAACCTGCCGCTACCGCTCCCGGAATTTATCTACATAAACACAACGAAAACGACCAGGCTGTAATTGATGATTTTGATATTTTGGTTTTTGTGGAAGACAGTTTGCCTAAAAAGTTTGAATATAAAAATTATATAGGTTTGGCGAGTAATGGCAGAGCTGTTGAGAACAGAGAAATTACGACTTTTGAAGGGCTTTTTAAACTTATTGATGAAGTTTTTTATAACGGAAATCTTAGTAATAACTTATACGGAGATGTTTATTCAAAACTTCCGAATGATTTTCAGAACTTAATCTATCTTACAAGAGATTTGGCAAAAAACATCTTAAAAAAGAATATCAATTCGCTGTTTGGGTATTTGAGATTCGGGCTTAATTTTATACTTCATTACATAAGACAAAACAGTCTTTTTAAAGCCGGGGAAGTGTTGAATCTGATTTTAAGCATTAAAGCATACAAAGGAGAAAATGTGGATATTAAAGGGACTTTGGAAAAAATTGAAGAAAAGGTTAAGAAATTAAAAGAGTTAAATAGCAACGAGTGGCATATTTTAAGCGGACAGGTTATTAAATATCTGCTTGATAAAAGCAAAAAGAGTGATAAAAAAGCGGATATGATTGAGCCTTTTTTAAGAGCTGCTAAAACAAAAAAACTAAAACAGGAAATCGAAATGCTTTATTTTAAATATAAACACGAAATACCTTTAAATTTTACAAAGCTAAATAATGCAATAGCCTTGATTATGGCAAAAGAAGAAAACGAAAAAGTTGATAAAGAAAAGTTGTTAATAGGGTTACTTAGTGAAAACATTTTTTATAAAAAGGAAGAAAAATGAAAAGAGCATACGGAATTATAGGGGTTAGAGCTATTATGAGTAACTGGAATGCGGATTTTACCGGCAGACCTAAAACTACAAGCGAAGGGCAGATATTTGGAAGTGACAAGGCACTTAAATATCCTATGAAAAGAATGTGGGATGATGAGGGCAAGAAAGTATTGTATCTTAAAAGCTATATAGAAGATAAAAAAGGTTTTCGCCCGAAAACACTTAAAGAAAGATACGAAGAGCTTTTTGGGGAGCTTAAGAAAAAGACGGAGGCGACGGAAGTTTTGAAAAATCTTTTTGAGTGTATTGACGTTAAAAATTTCGGCGCAACTTTTGCAGAAGAAGGGCAAAATTTATCAATTACTGGTGCCGTGCAGTTCGGGCAGGGGTTTAATAAGTTTGAAAATACAAATGTGGAAATTCAGGATATTTTATCGCCTTTTGCTGACCCTAAAAAAGTAAAAAGCTCCAATGAAAAAGAAGATGAAGAAGTAAAACAATCGACTCTTGGGACTAAAATAATGGTAGATGAAGCCCATTATTTTTACGGTTTCAGTGTAAATCCTAATAACTATAAAGAGTATATGAAAATGATAGAGGGGTTTGATGGTTATACGGATGAAGATTATGAAGAATTTAAAAGAGTGGTAAAAACGGCGGTAACGCAGTTTGCTACAAATTCAAAATTCGGATGTGATAACGAGTTTGCTTTGTTTGTGGAATATGACACGGATAAATATCTGCCGGATTTGAGTGAGTATATTGAGTTTGACAGTGAAAAAAGGGAAATTGATTTGAGTGTGGTGGAAGAGCTTATAGG
>Ga0256837_1000600_pt1 | contig 29428 bp, 33 predicted proteins | sample 4562384metaG_FD_185976 | JGI IMG/M metagenome (GOLD analysis project Ga0256837, IMG submission 185976) | Hydrothermal vent microbial communities from Guaymas Basin, Mexico - 4561-384 | ecosystem: Environmental > Aquatic > Marine > Hydrothermal vents | place: Mexico: Guaymas Basin | collected... | reverse complement strand
CTCTCTCAATCCCTTTGTTTAAGGTCTCTCTGTTTGTGGATGGGAATTATAGAGTAGTAGTGCTTAAAAGAAGCTTAAAGATGGGAAAGTTTCTATATTTCCTATCTTCTTTGCTTTTTTAGCCTAATTTATAGTGTATATAGCATGGTTCTGAAAAGTTTGGTACATCATCATAACTAAATACGGCATAATATTTTTCAGTATTTTTATCACCAAAGTTATCATATGTATAGTTATCTGTTCCACCATACAGTTTTTGACCATCATAAGGTGAGCATGGAACTCTAAATGGATTCTTAACAACAACAAAACCTTTTGATGATTCATCAGATGCTAGATCCCACTCAAGCTTAACCATATTGTTTTCAATTTTAGTTCTTAAATTTTCAACTTTTGCTGGTGCTGTTCTTCTTTTCTTTATATAGTTAATAACTAATGATGGTCTTTTAACTTTTTTAACATCACACCAATTTACAGTTTGTGATTTACAAAAAGATTTTTGAGATGATGCTGATATAACAAAGATAGCCTTTTTACTCTCACCACTATTTTTTAACATCTCTGATATAGCATGTTTATCAAAAACAAATCTCTGTTTTGGATTTTGCTTAATATCAGCAACACTTACATCATAACCTATCCTCTCAATTATTTCTCTATCTTTTATCTTTTGATATGTTTTTTCACCAGAACATTGATTTATCATCTCAATATGAAATCTTATACTATTTAAGGAGTTTATTCTATCTGCTTCTAAATCTATGTAAGCATCAGATATAACAGTATTATCCATATCTGGTAAATTTGAAAGATCAAACTCAATATAACCATACTCTTTATCACCGTTGGAATCAAAACCTACTCTTAATCCATCATCAGATAAACTATTTTTTGTAGCTGTCATCTCAACAAAAGATTCTAAATCAATCCTAGCTGGATTTATCATATAAGATATATCAAGTTTTGGTCTATATGTTAAACCTCCACTATATTTACCATATCCTATATCCCATTGCATCATTTGTGAAGCACGATTTAATGGAAGTGATGATGGTCCCTCCATTCTAAAATAAGCTTCCCTTCTATTTAGTGATTTTTGTAAAACATCAATCTCTTGTTTAGCAAATTGATATGTTCTCCATACACCTTGTGCTAATTGAGCAGAACCTGTTGGTCTATCTATATAACTTAAAACTTTAGCATTTTTAATATCATCAAAACTATCTATATTATCAAGAACCCTCTCATCAATCTGTCCAACTCTCCACTCACCATAACTTTCAACCTGAACAGCAACCCTATTCATCGGATAAAAAGATATAGTAGCACTTGTGATAATCGCATTTTCAGGAATAGTATTTAAAGAGAAACCACACACTCCATAGCACTCCCCTCTCCCCTCAGATATACCTACAAATAGTGAATTATTTCCAAAATGTTCACTATTTTTCTTAGTTTTTTCACCAACATATCCTATTTTATCTGCTTGTGGATATAAGATTTTTGAGAACATATTATCTTTAGGTTGAGTTCTTATTGCACATATTTGAGCAAAAGGTGACTTAATCCCCTTTGTTTGGGACACAGCTCTTATGTAATAATAGTAATTTTTCGCAGAGGTTAAATTTTTATCGGTAAAAGTTTTTAATTTTGTCATACCTATTCTATTTGAACTTTGAGCACAACCTTTTAATTTACTAGAACGGTAAACCTCAAAATATATATCTTTATCATCTTCATATTCCCAACTAAGTTCAACCTCTTTAGAAGTTACATCAGTTGCTATAAAATTTTCTACTCTTTTAAGAGAGTTATCTTTTTTATAGTTATTTGCTTCTGATAAAGCATAAATTAAAGCAGGTATATTTTCATCAATATTTTCACTCATATGCTCTTTATAATCACTAATATTTCTAGTACCAACTTCGGCAACTAAAGCTAAAGCACCTAAAGAGTAATAAAATTCTCTACCACTACCTGAAATTAGATGAGTTGGTGGCTTACCCATATGTACACCATATTCACGACCCGATTCTTTTCTTATCTCTTCAGCCATATTACCAGCTAATAGATTCAAATCTATCGCATCGATAGCATCTTCATGGATAAAGTTGTGTGCTGGAAAAAAAACATTACCTTGTGAGTGATAATCTAGTGCTATTGTTATATTTTTATGATTTAGTGCGAAATCTCTTAATGCTGATGTTTCAGGTTCACTAAATGGTGCTGGTCCTGAATAAACATTTGATGACATATCTTTATTTGGTGAGAAACCTACTTCAAAGTTTCTATTTAGATCAACACCAAAACTTCCATCACTGTTTCTTCTTCTGTTTTTTCTCCAAAAAGAGAAATGGTTTCTTGAATATTCAAAACCATCAGGATTAGCACAAGGAACCATATATAGAGTTGTTCTATCAAGAATCTCATTTAGTTGTGGGTCATACTCGATATGTTCTAAAATATACTTAGCAAATGTTAAAGATAACTCTATCCCTATCCACTCTCTAGCATGTATTGTCCCTGTATAAAATAGCGCAGGTTTATCTTTATCTGTTTTTATATTTTTTGTAATACTTACAGCTATAATATCTCTATCTTCCCAAGTTTTACCAATCGATTCAACTTTTATAAGATCTGGATAAGTTTTTTGTGCTGATTTAAAAAAATCTACACACTCATTGTAAGAAGTATATTGTTCTCTCAAGCTATTACCTCAATATTGAAAATTTATTTATGGAATCATACTCCTATAATTCTTCAAAAGAGGTAATTTAATGGTTTATTTAGATGTTTTTCTATCTATCAGATCAACTATTAAATCTATTTTTTTATTATTGAAGTTTAATCCCATTTTCTCCTGTTCAGGTGTAGCAAAAGCTGGGATTCCATTCACCTCTAAAACAATATACTCCTCTTTTTCTAAATCATATATAATATCTACACCACCAATATCTACACCTGTTGCTTTACAAGCTTTTTTAGCAATGTCTATAATCTCATCATTTGCTTCTCTCATAAAAACTGAACCACCACTTGTTACATTTGTTCTCCAGTCTGTTCCACTAGCTTTTCTACCATAACAACTAACAAATTCACCATCAACTATATCTACTCTAAAATCTGTATTATCATATTTTATAAATTTTTCAACATAAAAATATCTTAAATCCATCTGATTTAAAAATGGCATCAACATATCAAGGTTAGCTTCACTCTCTATCTTTGTTAGACCAACGCCACCCCAACCATCTGTTGGTTTATAAACCATTTTATCCCATTTTTTTATAATTTTCTTTAACTCTACTCCATTATCTCTATGGCATAATTTATAATCAGCAGTTTGAATACCCTTATTTCTTAAAACAAATGATGTATGGAACTTATCTTCAGTTAAAGCAAAAGCATCATAAGAGTTAATAGTTGGAATCACTCTATTTAGTGCTTGATAAAGATACATCTGATATTGAGTTTGTTCACCAGCATTGTATGAGAAGAAAAGATCCAATTTATCAACTTTCAAATCATTATGTATTATATGACCATTTTTAGCGATACAATCGTGTAATCTTATATTGTTCTCTGTATCTATATCTCTCTCTTTTAGTTTTTTAATAATTTTCTTTTGAATCTTATCACCACCACCATTACTGTATAACCACATACCTATTTTTCTATTTGACATATCTACCCTTTAAAATTTTTATTCTCAATAAAATAATTAAATAATTTTTTACTTAATTCTATTCTACTTTTAAAGCTATCTTTATTAGCTCTTTCATGAATAGTATGATCACCATCACCAAAAGGACCAAAACCATCTAAAGTTATAACACCAGCAGAGCTTACAATATTAGCATCACTAACACCACCTCTCTCCTCTGAATCTATTTTATCACCTGTTATCTTTTCAAGATTATGAATCAACTCTAACGAAAAAGGTGAACTTTCCATAACATCTCTTTGTATCCCACCACTCAGAGATGATGTTGTACCCTTAACATATGATTTTGATACAATCCTATTTATAGCTTTTAAAACTCTATCTTTTTCATCTTTTGTTTTATATCTTATTTCAAAAGTCAAATGAGCATGTGGAGATATAGTGTTAGCACCTATTCCACCCTCTACCTTACCAACATTTACAGTTGTTCCAAGCTTCAGATTTGTTAACTTTACTAACTCTTGTAGTTTATAAGAAGCTTCTAAATTAGCATCATATCCATCTATATAATTGTTTCCAGCATGAGCAGCTTTACCATTTATATCGATAAAAAATGTTCCAACACCCTTTCTGCCAGTAACAACTTCCATATTTGAACCAGCAGCTTCATACACAAAACAGTAATCATAATTTTTAGCCAATTCAGATGTTAAAAGTTTAGAATCATCACTACCAGTTTCCTCATCACTTACAAATAAAATATCAATGTTTTTAATCTCAATACCATCTTGTTTTAATTGCCGAAGAGCTTCAAGAGCGATAATATTTCCACCTTTCATATCACATACACCCGGTCCATACACCCATTTTTCATCTTCATCATAATTTTCAAATTTATTTGGGGGAAATACTGTATCTAGGTGACCTAATAGAAGTAATTTTTTAGAGTTTTCAGTTTTTAAAGATTTATAATGTCTATGATTACCTATAAACTCCCTCTCATAGATATCAATATCAAAACCTAACTCCTCAAACCAACTATCAAAAATAGTGCCAACCTTATCAACACCTATTTTATTTTTAGTATATGAGTTTATATTTACAATTTTTTTTAAGTCAGTTAAATAATTCATAATATGATTATACTAATATTGATTAGAAAGTATATAAAAATATAGTTATTTAATTAAAGAAGATTTTTTGTGGGAAGTTTTGTATTGTTTTAGAAAATATAGGGGGTCGAGCTTAGAAGATTACTTTCTTCTAAGTTCTTTAATACGAGCTTTTTTACCAGCAAGTTCACGAAGGTAAAATAGTTTAGCACGACGAACACGACCGCGACGGATAACTTTAATATCTTCGATTGAATCTGAATACATTGGGAAGATTCTTTCGATTCCAACACCATTAGCACCAATTTTACGAACTGTAATAGTTTGACCTGTACCTTGACCTCTTTTAGCTATACAAACACCTTCGTAATTTTGTATACGAGTTTTTTCACCCTCTTTAATTGTTACTGCTAAACGAAGAGTATCACCTGCACGAAAATCTGGAATAGTTTTCTCAGCTATTTGTGCTTTTTCAAAATTTTCAATATACTTATTTCTCATAAGTTCTTTCCTTAATTTTATTTCATAACAATGAAAGGGAAACTTTCATCTATTTTATAATGGTAAATCAACAAGTTCTTTACCTATGCTATCGTTAAGATAATCTTTTACTAGCTTTATGTTTTAAAAGCTCTTCTGGTCTGAAAAACTTTGTTTTACATTCAGATAAAGCTAATTTAATTGAACGAATTTTACTGTGATTACCCTTTAAATATTCTGAGGGAACACTATTTTGTTTATACTCTTTAGGCTTAGAAAAAGATGGTGCTTCTAAAAGTTGAGTTTCAAAACTCTCAACACTTAAAGAATCACTATTTCCTAAAACACCATCAATATTTCTACTGATAGAATCGCATAAAACAAGAGAAGCTAACTCCCCACCAGTTAAAATATAATCACCAATACTAAAGAGTTCATCTGCGTACTCTTCAATCACTCGTTCATCTATACCTTCATATCTACCACTAACAAAAGCTACATGAGATTTTTTAGCTAGTCTCTTCGCATCATTTTGCTTAAATGGTTTAGCAACAGGAGTTAAAAAAATAATGTGAACATCCTCATCACCATTCTTTAAACTATCCAATGCGTCATATAAAGGTTGTGGATTCATAACCATCCCAGCACCACCACCAACAGCAGTATCATCTACCTTTTTATGTTTAGAATCACTGAACTCTCTTGGATCTAAGTAGTTTATATCTAGTAACTCTTTATCGATAGCTCTTTTCAAGATAGAATCTTGAAAATAACCCTTTACAAGGTTCTCAAATAGAGTTACAAATGTAAACTTCATTATGATGCTTCTAGTATATCCATAGCACCATCTAAAGTGATGATTTTTTTATCAATATCAACACTTACACGAAATGGTTCTTGAAATGGAACTAAAAAGCTTTTAGCGCTACCTGACTTAACTAGCTCATCACTAGTTTTTATACTTAGGTAGTTTGTTATCGCTATCCTTTCCACTTCATTAACTACTCCTAAAAACTTACCATCTTCAAACACTTTACAATCTTCTAAGTCGAACCAAAAATATTCACCATCATCTAAGTGGCAATTTTTTCTTGTTTCAGCTCTAGTTGTAAAAAGTTTTACATTAGTAAACTTTTTAGCATCCTCAATGTTATATATCCCATCAATTTTAATCAAACCTCTATCGAGATCCACATCACTTAGTGTGATATTTTTATTTAGGTTAGTAAAAAAACTAGCACCATCATAAAATTGTTCAGGAAAATCACATTTAATATGAAATTTCATATCACCTTTTATACCGACAGTTTTGCCGATAGTTGCGATATGAAGTAGTTGTTCCTTATACTGCTTCGACATTGATACGGTAACTTATTCCATCTTTAGCTTTACAGCCAGAGATTAATGTTTTGATTGCACCAATCATCTTACCCTCTTTACCAATCAGCTTACCAATGTCTGCTTGATTAGCAAAAAGAACAATTTCTGTTATTTCATCGCCCTCTTTTACTTCCACTCTTATATCTTCAGGGTTTGAAGCTATAAGCCTTGCGAATTGTGCGACAAAATCAGAAATCATAATTAACGACCTGTTATCTTTTTAACACGATCACTCATTTTAGCACCAACGCTTAACCAGTAATCTAATCTTTCGTTATCAACAACTAAAGTTTTATCAGCTGTCATTGGGTTATAGTGACCAATTAGTTCAATCCAACCACCATCTCTACGCTTACGGCTATCTGTTACCGCGATACGGTAAAAAGGTTGTTTTTTTCTTCCCATTCTTGTTAGGCGAATTACTGTCATATTGTTTCCTTGTTTAAATAAAGTTTCGGGGTATTTTTGCAGAATAAAAGTAGTTTTATTGTGCCTCTTACCGCCATTTGGCGTATTATACTCTTGAAAATCAAGAATACCTTCTAATCACAGAGGGATTATTTCAGAAGTTATTACGATAGCGAGATTATAGCAGATTTTTTCTTAAATGTAAATAGTTTTGGAGATTGGGCTGGGTGTTATCTAGGTAACATCCCATTACCACCCATCTGTCCCATCATAGACTGAAGATTTTTCATCCCATTTTTACCTGAGAATTTTTTAGCCATTTTACCAGCATTTTTAAATTGTTTAATCATACGGTTAATCTCCATCTGACTTAAACCACACCCTTTTGCGATTCTTTGTTTACGAGAGTTATTTAAAAGGTCTGGATTTTCTCTCTCTTTCATAGTCATAGATGAAACCATAGCTTTAATATTTTTAAGCTCCCCAGAATTTTCAAAATCAAAATCTTTTATCGCTTTTGACATATTTCCCATACCAGGAATCATCCCCATAATAGAACTCATAGAACCCATTTTTTTCATAGATTCCATCTGTTCTAAGAAGTCATTGAAATTAAACTGACCTTTTTGAATCTTTTTAGTAAGCTTTTTAGCTTGTTTCTCATCGATTGCTGAGGCTGTTTTTTCAGCTAAACCTTCGATATCACCAAAACCCATAAGACGGTTTACAACACGCTCAGGTATAAAAACTTCTAAATCTTCCATCTTTTCACCACTACCGATAAAACGAAGAGGTACTTGAACTTGAGATGATAAACCAAGAGCTACACCACCCTTAGAATCACCATCATATTTAGAGAGGATAACACCATCAATACCAATTTTATCTTTAAATGATGTAGCTGTTCTTATAGCATCTTGACCAGTAAGGGAATCTGCTACATAAAAAATCTCATCTGGATTTGCCACAGCTTTAACATCTGCTAACTCCTCCATAAGTTCATCATCAATAGCTAAACGACCAGCAGTATCTATAAGTACAACATCATAGATTCCATCTTTTGCCTTAGCTACTGCTGATTTTACAACCTCTACTGGTGATTTTGTAGATTCATCTTCATAAAGTTCAACCTCTATTTGAGTAGTGATTTGACGAAGTTGTTCAACTGCTGCTAAACGCTGTAAATCGGCAGCAACAATAAGAACTTTCTTTTGTTTATTTTTTAAATATAGTGCTAATTTACCAGTTGTAGTTGTTTTACCAGAACCTTGAAGCCCTGTCATAAGTATAACAGTTGGTGGGTTTGGAGCAAAAGTGAAACCTTTGTTTCCACCAATCTCTAAAAGTCCATGTAAAGCTTTTCTTAGAGCATCTAAAAACTGATCTTTACCTATCCCTTTTAGTTTAGTCTCTGTTTCCACTTTTGAGATTAACTCTTTAACAACCTTATGGTTTACATCTGCTTTTAATAGATTCTTTTTTAACTCTGTAAGTGCCTTAGATAAAGCCTTGTCATCGTCATGAAAACGAATTTTTTTAATCGCATTTGTAAACGAATCTGTTAAAGTATCAAACATAAATCTCTCCAAATTTTAGATATAGAATTTTGTGGATTCTATCTAAATCTTACTTTATATATTCTTGAAATAATATTTTACTGAAAATCAGTAAATATCTTAGGCTCTGGTGCTACAAACTCCATACCTAACAATCTAACTTTATGAGCATGAAGCATAACTCTTTTAGCTCTTCTTCCACCATACTGTTCATCACCAACTATTGAGTGATCTATGTAGCGAAGATGTGTTCTAATTTGGTGTGTTCTTCCATTATGTATGATACATTTAACTTTTGTTTTGTTAGCACTAACGATATCTGGAAAAATCTCAGTTCTTGCTGGTTTACCTTTTCCTGAAACATTAGAGTATGCTTTGTTATTTTTCTTTTGAGTTAAGATAGGCTTATCAACCTCTACTGGTTCACTAATGATTCCTTCTACCCAAGCGATATACTCTTTATATACCTTATCTTTTCTAAACTCTTTGATAGCTTTTTCTCTAAACTCTTCATTTTTAACAAGCATCAAAACACCACTTGTTTCACGATCAAGTCTATGAAGTAAAACTGCTGGTTTATACTGTCTCTCTATCTCATCTGAATTTACATAAGCTGGTTTATCAACAACAACTATATCATCATTTTCAAATAATGGTTTTGCTTTTTCTATCTTAATTATTCTAAAAATAGTTTTTGAGTCAAGCTCACCACGAGCTATAACAACTTTTTTATTCCCAACATAAACTAAACCTCTATCTATCATAGATTTAGCTTGAGAATTTGATACACCCTCTTGTATTGCTAAAATTTTATATGCTTTTTCTAATGCCATATTTTGTCCTTAATTTTCTAATATTTTATTTATAATCGGTTTTAAATCTATTATCTCATCTACTCTCGATTCTGGTAACTCTTTTGTTTTTACTAATGCTTTATGAATCATATCACTCTCAACATATTGAACATGGTGAACATATTTAAAAAGCTCTTTTTGATGAAAAAAATGTTTTCCAGTTATGATTTTACATCCAAAATACGCTGGTTCTAACGGATTATGTCCACCAACATCATCTTTAAATGCCCCACCTAATATTGCGATATCACTAATAGCATATATATTATTTAGTTCACCCATCTCATCTACTAGAATCATATCCGTAGATAAATCTTTAGTTTGAGAAAACCTTGATAAAGATAATGAATATTTTTCACTAAACTCTTTCATCATACTATACACATCATCAAATCTTTCAGGGTGTCTAGGTACCACTATAAGCTTTGAACCTGACATCTTTCTATATTCTACATAAGCTTTTAGTATAGCCAACTCTTCACTATCATGTGTACTTCCAGCTACTATAACTTCACAATTTGGCTTTTGATACTCTTTTGTTTTTACAATTTTACTCGCAAGTTTTATATTTCCTATAACCTCAATATCTCTAGCACCTAAAGCTATAAAACGGTTTTTATCAACCTCACTTTGGGCATAGATAGTATCTACTTTAGACAACATTTTTCTATAAAACCAAGCAAATTGTAGATACTTTTTTACACTTTTATCAGATATACGAGCATTTAAAAGTACCACTTTAGTACCCCTAGAAACAGCTACTATAAAAAGTAAATACCAAAATTCTGCCTCTAAAACAATCAACAACTTTTGCTTTTTTATCCAAAATGGTAAAAACATCTCATAAGGCAGATACCTTACTTCAGCATTATATTTTTTTGCTTCATCTTGCCCTGTTTGTGTGATTGTCGTTATTTTAATATTTTTATTTGGAACTAAATCTAGTATAGGTTTTAATGCTCTTGCCTCACCAAGTGAGCAAACATGAAACCAAATACCATCATCTTTTTCAAATCTAGGATTATTAAAAAGAAAAAAACGGGAAGGGATTGAGATTTTATACTTTTGTTTAAATGAAAGATAAACTAATAGTGGTAATGCTATAAAATATAGCAAAACACTAAGAGTATAGTAAAAAAGAGTAAATAGCTTACTCAGCAGATGTTTCCACATACAAAATACGACCACAATGTGGACATGATGTAATATCTTCTGCTCTAATAACATCAGAATAAACTTTATCGCTTATTAGCATATGGCATCCCATACAAGCTTGATCTTCTACTTTTACAACAGTTGTATTTTTTGCCCATCTACGGATTTTTTGATAAAAAGCTAAACCTTTTTGGTTAATACCTGAAAGTAATTTCTCTTTTTGTGCAAAAACTTTTTGTCTATCGTTGTTGATTACTTTTAATTTTTCATCAACCTCTGCTCTTACAGATTCTAAAGAACTTTCTAATTCAGCTAAAGATTCTTTAGCAGATTCTATTTGCTCTTTTTTAAGTTCTATAATTTTTTCAATTCTTTCAATCTCTTCATTAGCAAAAGCTACTTGCTCTTTAGCAATCTCTTCCTCTAATTGTAAAGATTTCATCTCACGCTCAGTTTTTATCTCAGCAGATTTTTTAGAGTTAGCCTCTAATTTTTGAGAAAGTTCAACTAAATGAATCTCATTTTTATGTTTTTTAAGCTCTTCATCTTTGATTTCAATACTTAAATTTTCAATATCTGAATCGATACTCTCTTTTTTTGCTAATACTGCTTCTAGTTTAGCATTTGCTTCTTCGATTTGTGGCTCAAAAGCATCAATCTCTTTATCTACATGAGAAAGGTCTATTATTTGTTTAAGATGCTGGTTCATTAGTCTCCTTTTGGATTAAATATATGTGAACGGATTCTTTGATGTTGAAATTATAGCCTCTAAACCTAAATTTTTCAAATGTTTAAGCAAAATTTCTCCAAAAAAGTGTTCACTTTCAAAATGTCCTATATCAATTAGCGATAAATTTATACTTTTTGCTTCCATAGCATCGTGATATTTTATATCACCTGTCAAGAAACAATCAGCTTTTACATTTTTGATAAGTGAACATCCAGACCCTGTTGTTAAAGCTACAATTTTCACAAAATCGTGACATTTTACACATTTTGTATTTTCTAACTTAAAATATTTTGATATTTTTTTAGCAAAAACATCAAACTCTTCATCAACTTTTAGATAATTTATATAACCATCAACCTCTAAAATCTCATACCCTAAAATCTCTATTGCTACATAACTATTTAGATGAGTTTTATCAAAATTTGTGTGCATCGCAATATTTGATATTTTTTTTCTCACCATTTTATGTAGTAAGTTTGATGGATATGTGTCGTAATTCATCTGTTTTACACCACCAAATATTATGGGGTGATGAGTAATGAGTAGTGTATCTTTATCTAAAGATTCTATCAACTCCTCATCAACATCTATACTTAAAGCTATTTTATTTATCTCCTGATTCATTGAACCCAATAAAAGACCTGAGTTATCCCAAGAATCTTGAAGTTCAAATGGTGATAATTTATCTAAATAGTTATATATCTGCTCAATCTTCATCACCACTCCTATTCTCTAATTTTTCTAGTTCCTCTTTTGCTTCACTAAAATCAGGATCTAAATTGATAGCTTTTTTATACATATCTTTTGCTTCATCATACTGTTTCATATCTACTAAAAGATTACCAAAGTTGTAGTATGTGATAGGGTTATCTGGCTCTATCTCTAGCGAACTATGTAGATTGATTCTAGCTGATGTGAACTCACCATTTTTTCTATATATCGATGCCATACCATTGTATATATAAGCATTATTTTTATCAACCTCTAAAGCCTCTTTATAATATTTTAACGCCTTATCATCTTCACCATTTTGTTGTAAGATATAAGCTATCTTAAATAATATCTCTCCATTATCACTATCTTTTTCATTAGCTTCAAATAAAAATGCTAAAGCTTTTTGATAATCTTGCTCTTCAAAAGCGTTATCTGCTTTTTCCACTAACTCTTCAGCACTAAAAGGGGAAAAGCTATTTAAAGTTTTTTCACTCTCTTTGTTATCCATTTTTGGAGCAGTTTTTTTCTCTTGAGGCTCCTCTAAAGTATATATATGTTCATAAATTTTAAATGCGAAATAAGCTGAAGCACCTAACATTAACAACTGAAAAATTGTCATTACATCTCCCTATATAGATTTTTATTTATCAGTTTTATAAACTGAAGTGGATCAACCTGAACACCACCAACCCTAACACTAAAATGTAGATGTGGTCCAGTTATCCTACCTGTATCGCCAGATAATCCGATAATTTGTGATTTTTTTACTTTATCACCTTTTTTTACATTAAATTTGCTTAGATGATAGTAACAAGTGTAGATTCCATGACCATGATCTATGATGATAGAGTTACCAGCATAAAATCTGTTTTTAGCTAAAACAACTACACCATCATTACTAGCAAAGATAGGTGTACCAACCTTTGCCCTAAAATCTGTTCCACTATGGTAACCATTTAAACTATTGTTATAGATTCTAGCTTTACCAAAATCACTTGTTATTTTAGATTCTATGGGTAGAATAAACTTAGAATCTATGTAACTTTTTGGTGTAACTTTAGAGTATATCTCCATAGCATTTTTATACTCTTTTGATGTTCTCTCTTTCACAGATTTTTTCTTAGGGTTTACCTTAGATTTTTGAACAACAATCTTCTCTTTTTTATAATCACCATCTTTTATATCAACAATAATATAATGGTTTTTCTCAATTCCATCATCAAAAAAAACTAATTTAACCTCTTCATAGTTTGGCTTTTGGTAATAACTAAGAGGTAATAATGTATAAAATTTTTTACCATCTTTTGGATGTTTAAAAACTTGATAGCTTTTTTTTCCTAAAATAATCTCTTTAAAATCGATATTTTTCTCTTTAGCAAACTCAATATAAAGAGTTCTACCATTAGATACTTTAGAATCAGATAAGGTTATATCTAATCCAAAAAGTGAAGATATAACCATAAAAAATAGGGTAAAAAACCTCATTAATAATCTTTCATAGCTCTTTGTATATCTCTTTTCATATCTTTTGCTTTTAGATCTTGCCTTTTATCGTGTAACTGTTTACCTTTTGCTATTGCTATTTGAATCTTTACAATATTTCTATCGTTAAAATATAGTTGTAAAGGAACAACAGTATAACCATCTCTATTTACAGCTTTTAACATCTTTTGAATCTGAGCCTTATGGAGTAAAAGTTTACGACTTCCCCTCTCCTCATGAGCATAAAAATGGTGTGTAGTATCAAGCCTACCAATATGAGCATTAAATAAAAAAGCTTCATTACCCACAAAACGGATAAAACTATCTTTTAGATTAACCCGTCTAGCACGAATCCCTTTAACCTCACTACCTTGTAAAACAAGACCAGCTTCAAACTTCTCCTCTAAAAAATAATCAAAATATGCTTTTTTATTTTTAGCTAAAGTCTCACCCATCAGTTCTCTCCTCTGTTTTAACTCTAAAAAAACTACTTCCACTACCACTAAAGTAATAACCATCTTTGTGAGATTTTTCTAATTCTTTATACTCTAGTTTTGCTGGATTATATAGATCATTTACCTCATCAATCTTCATACTATTTAAAATATCTAATGATGAAGTTTTTTTCAACTTATCAGCAGTTGAGCTATCTATGGGATTAAAAAAGTTTTCTCTGTAAGATTTATAAACCTTTGGTGTACTTATCTCAACATCAGGTGTATATATCTCAAAATCTAAAACTTTCTCATCAAATTTTTCAACAATTTCACCGATTCCACTTACATTAGCACTACTATAACCGTATATAAAAAATGGAACATCAGCACCAACTTTTAAACCAACAGTAGCTAACTCCTCTAAGCTTAACCCTAAATCTAAAACCTTGTTACACATTTTTAAGTATGTAGCAGCATCACTACTGCCACCACCAAGACCAGCAAAAGCTGGGATAGATTTTTTAACACAAATAGCATATCTCTCCATCAAAAGATCTAACTCATCAGATTCTATATAATCTCTTAGTGCTAAATATGCTTTATATATAGTATTTTGCTCTGTCTCACAAGCAAAATCACCGATAATCTTAAACTCTTTAGATGATTTTAACAAAAATGAGATCTCATCATAAAGGGAACCTACTCTCATAAATCTTGATACAATCTCATGATAGTTATCTCTAGTTCCTGTAATTTTTAAAAAAATATTTACCTTAGCATAAGCTTTATAAACTCTTAACATAATTATCTATTTTCTTATTATTTTACTTAGTAAACTAAGCTCTTTTTCTTCTGTGTTCTTAGATGCTGCTATATTTAGATCTTTTACATCTTCAAGTAACTCATTTCTTACAATAGAGATCTCTTTTGGAGCATCAATTCCTAATTTTACAACACCTTTATCTATCGATATGATTTTAATTGTAATATTATCGTTGATAATTATCGATTCATCTAACTTTCTAGCAAGCACTAACATACATATATCCTACCTAATTCATATTTTACTTCATTATCTTTTATAGTTATAACAGATATATTATCACCATTATCTAACCAATAAGACCCATCATCTTTTATCTCTAAATCTTCTATATTTAAAACTCTACCATAGTTAACATTATCATAATCACCCAAATATTTGTTGATAGGTATATTCAAAGATTTTTTAATATCTAAAGGTTTTTCATCATTATATCTAAATTGACCCTCATTTAATCTCTCTAAGGCACTAAGACTACCATTATCTACACCCAATCTTTGAGCTATAATCCTACCCAATGAACGGATATAAGTACCCTCTGAGACTGTTGCTTCAAATGTTACAAATGGATGACAATAGTGAATCAATTTCGTTTCATAAATAGTTGAATTTATCTTATTTAGTTTAACCTCTTTACCAGCTCGTGCTAAATCATAAGCTCTTTGACCATCTATCCTCTTAGCACTAAAGATAGGTGGTTCATACTCCAGCTCACCCTCTAAAGATTTTACAACATCTTCCACCTTAGATTTTTCAATCTCACTTAGAATCTTTACATCATCTATCATCTCAGTATCTAAACTATCTGATGAAGCACCTAACCATAATGTTGCTCTATATGTTTTTGGTGTTTTATTTAAAAAACGGAACAGCTTTGTATGTGAACCAAAACCTATAATTAAAACACCTTTAGCAAAAGGGTCTAGCGTACCAGTAAACCCAGCTTTTTTGTTGTTATATTTTCTTTTTAGTTTAGATAAAAAAAGGTTTGAACCGATTCCAGATGGTTTATAAGCTACAAATAAACGATTCATAGTCTCTCCACAAATGAGGCTAAAATATCCCTTTTTGTACCAGCAAAATTTATACTAAGTTTAAACTCTCTACCAGATTTACTAACACCAGTAACTCTACCAGCACCAAAAATTTTATGGCGAACTAAATCACCCTTTTTAAAAGCTGTGTTTTTCTCAACCACAAGTGAACCAGCACAAAGTCCAGCTTCATTAAAAAATCTACTTTTTGATAGATCACTTCTACGACCTTTATAGAATCTACTTCCAGCATGAGATAGTGTTAAACTCTCTTTAGCTCTAGTAAAAGCAACATATCCAAGTCGTCTCTCCTCTTCAAGATCACTACCATCACCAACTAAAGGTAAAAAGCCCTCCTCTAGCCCTATAACAAAGATATGCTCAAACTCTAAACCTTTAGAAGCATGAATACTCATCATATATATAGATTCACCCTCAACCTGATCTTGTTCACTCTCTAAAGTTAACTCATTTAAAAATTCATCTAATGAAGCATCTGGAGATTTCTTGATAAAATCACGAAACAGACCATAAAACTCATCCATATTTAAGATTCTATCCTCAACCTCTTGCGTTCCAGCATATATAGATTTAAGATGAAAAGTGTTCTCAAGTTGGTCTATAAAATCGTAAGTAGATTCTTTTGCTACCTTAGCAACATATTTTATATTTTCTATAAACTCTTTTAAAGTACCAGCATTTTTCTTTTTAACTAAAGCTACTAACTCACTCATCTCTACACTATCTATATACTCAAAGATAGAAACCGCTTTTGATAGTGCAGCTAACTCAATCTTTTCTATACTAGCTTTACCTAAACCCCTTTTAGGTTTATTTACTATCCTTTTGAAAGAGAAATCATCATGGAAGTTTGTTATAACTCTTATATATGAGATTAGATCTTTAATCTCTGCTCTATCATAGAATCGTAACCCACCAACAAGTTTGTAGGAGATACCAGCTCTATTTAGCCCCTCCTCTATCGATCTACTTAAAACATTAACTCTATAAAGTATAGCTATATCTTTAGCTCTAACTCCAGAATCTAAAAGTTTTACTATCTTTTGAGCAACTTTTCTTGATTCCTCATTTTCATCATTTGAGTTTAGAGTAAGTACATCTTCACCAGTTCCACGAGTAGCGATAAGTTTTTTACCATGTCTTGAACGGTTATGCTCTATGAGGGTATTAGCTACTTTTAAAATTGGCTCACGAGAACGGTAGTTCTCCTCAAGCTTAAATATCTTAGCACCCTCAAAATCTTTATCAAACTCTATAATGTTTCGTATATGAGCCCCACGCCAACCATAAATACTTTGATCATCATCACCAACCACACAAACATTATTATGTGAATAACAAAGCTTTTGTATCAATCGTAGTTGTAACTCATTTGTATCTTGATACTCATCAACCATTATATATTGGTATCTTTGTGATGTTTGTTTTGCTAACTCAGGATTCTCATCAAGAAGCTTATAAGTTAAAGCTATAAGATCATCAAAATCTACTAAATTGTTTTCAATCAAGTATGTTTCATACTCCTCATAAACTTTAGCTATCTCTTGGTATTGAAAAAGTTCTGCTTGTTTATAAGCATCATCTGGTGATAAAAGTGAGTTTTTATACCTAGATATTTCACTAGCTACAAGTGGTGTTGGAAGTTCTGAATTTATCTTTTTAATAATCTTCTTTTTATCATCAGTATCTATAACAACAAAATTATTTTCCCTTTTTAAAAGATGGATATTAAACTTTAAAAAAAGCAAACCAAATTTATGAAAGGTACATAAAAGAGGTGGATATGATATATTTTCTATCATATTTAAAGCTCTCTCTTTCATCTCTTTTGCTGCTTTATTTGTAAAAGTTAATGTTAAAGTATTTGAAGCTGGAATCCCCAAAACTTCAATAAGATATGCCAAGCGGGACACGATAGTGGTTGTTTTACCACTACCAGCACCAGCTAAAATAAGAACAGGACCCTCAGATTGTTTTACTGCTAAGCTCTGTTCATCGTTTAATTTTTCAAAAATTTTTTTCATATAATTATCACTATAAAATATTTAGATTTATACTCTCTTATTTTTATTATAACTAAATTCTAGTAAATCAGTAAGAAACTATTGATTTAATTATAATTATGAGTTATACTTTTATTATCAATTTTACTTATAGGAATTATTATGTTAAAAGATTTTGCTAAATTACAAACCTTTTTAATGGTTATAAAAGAGAAAAGTTTTTCTAAAGCATCAGCAAAACTTGGTATCTCTCAACCAGCTGTAACTCAGCAAATTAAATTTATTGAAGATTATTTAGATACTAAAATAGTTGAAAGAAAAAAGAATGGAATTTTACTTACAAAAGAGGGTGAAGATCTATTTAGAATCGCAACAAAACTTGAAAAATCTATCGCAAATAGTGAAAAAGAGCTTCTAAAAATTATCAACAAAGAGTTCACATTTGTTATGGGTGCTTCTTATGCGATTGGAAACTATATCCTACCTAACTACCTTGGTGAGATTAAAAAAAGAATCGATAACGAAGTTTTTATGAATGTTGCCCTATCATCTGAAGTTATCGATCAACTTGAAGATAAAAAGATAGATATAGCACTTATAGAATCACCAATCTTTAGAGATGGTATTGTTTATCGTGAGTGGGTTCAAGATGAGCTTGTTGTATTTTCAAATCAACCACTACCAAAACAATTAAAAGCTGATGATCTATTTGCGTTTGACTGGATATGTAGAGATGAGGCTTCACACACTAGAAAACTAACTTCAGATGCTTTTGAGGAGATAGGTGTTCAGTGTAGTGCTTTTAATGTACTTGGTGTTTTAGCAAGTCCAACAGCTATAAAAGAGACTATTATGCACGCTGATAATAAAGCAGAGAGACCACTAGTATCTATTATGTCTCGTCATGTTATACAATCAGAACTAGTAGATGGAAGATTATTTGAAGCTAGAATCAAAGGTATAAAAATAGAAAGAAACTTCTATATCGCTTATACTAAAGATAAAAAACATGATGTTTTTGTAGATAATGTGGTAAGTTATCTTTTATCTTTAAACAAAGTATAAAATCTTAAGTGGGGTTTCCCACTTAAACTATTTTTTTAAAAATTTAGAGTTTTCTGGATTTGATAAAAAAGATGCCATAGAGTTTTCAACACCTTTCTCATCTACACCACTATTCTTAACCTCATCTTCTATCTTAAATGTTGAAAGATTGATAAGAACTGGAGTCTCTTCAACTATCACTTGCATTATAGAGTAAAGTGGAACTGTTACAACACTACCTATATTTTCACTACCAAAACCAGCTTCAAATACTAAACAGTTATCAACGATATGTGCTGTTTCAAAAGTGTAACCAGCTAAAAAGAAAAGTGTCATCTCACGAAAACTAGATTCTATATCTTGTGGTAATGGTGGGTTAAAAGATACATCTTTTATACTACAAAGTATCCCAAAATTTTGTTCTTTATTAAAAAAATGAATTAACAACTCTTGTATGTTTCTTTGCATTAAAAGAGCAAACTCTCTATCTTTTATTATATTTTCTAACAAATTTGTATCCTTTTATTTATTGATAAAATTATACCAAAAAATCACACTTTTCTAATATATCAAAATCTACCATAGCATTAAGAAGTGCCACTTTTGAAAAAGTTTCCAACTCATCAACTCTAATCTCAGATTCAACTAACCCACCACCATCTAAAACTCTAGCTCTTGTTGTTCCCTTGAGTAGTGGGGTTTTAGGAGTAAACCAGATTCCATCTTTATAAAAAGCTATATTTGCTATGGTGGTATCTGTAACTAAAGAGTTTTTAACTATCAAAACATCATCACAACCATCTTTTTTTAAAAATAAAGAATCTAAATCTTTTCTATTTGTAGATTTTAGTGAGTAATCTATACTATTATCAACAACTATTTTTAAAGAGTTGATAGTTCTCTTTTTATATTTATGGTAACTAACCTCAACAACACCATCTAAATCATAAACTAAACGGCATCTATATAAACCATCTTTTGGTGGATCTAAAAAATCTACTAAATTTTTAAACTCTGCCACCCCAAAAGATTTTAAAACAGATTCATACCTTTTTTGATGGTAATTTATATGATATATCTCACCATCAACCACTTTTATAGTCTCTAAATAACTACTCATCAAATAGTGGTGTACTCATATATCTCTCACCTGTATCACAAAGTATGGTCACTAAAGTTTTACCTTTAAACTCATCTCTCGATGCTACCTCCATAGTAGCCCAAACATTAGCACCAGCAGAGATTCCAACCAAAAGCCCCTCCTCTTTTGCTAACATTTTCGCTGTTTTTATGGCATCTTCATTACTAACTTTTATAACTTCACCATATGTAGATGTATCTAAAATATCAGGTATAAATCCAGCCCCTATCCCTTGAATAGCATGAGGTGAAACACTACCACCAGATAAAACAGCAGATTCTTTAGGCTCAACAGCAAAAATTGCTATATTTGTAACCTCATCTTTTAAACCTTTTGCTGTTCCAGTTAATGTTCCACCTGTACCAACAGATGCCACAAAAGCATCTATATTTTTATCTGTATCTTCTAAAATCTCTTTTGCTGTTGTAAGTATATGAATCTCAGGGTTAGCTTCATTTTGAAACTGTTGTAAAACTATTGAGTTTGGAATCTCTTTTTTTAACTCATTTGCTTTTTCGATTGAGCCATTCATACCATCTTTAGCTGGAGTTAAAACTAACTCTGCTCCAAATGCTTTTAGTAGATTTCTTCTCTCTATACTCATAGATTCAGGCATAGTTAGAATCAATCTTAAGTTTTGAGACGCACAAACAGATGCCAATGCTATACCAGTATTTCCACTTGTTGGCTCTATGATAGTTGTATCATCAGTAATATCTCCAGCTTCTCTAGCTCTTTTAATCATATTAAACCCGATTCTATCTTTTACTGATGAAGTTGGATTCATAAACTCACACTTTCCTAAAATAGTAGCACCAGTTAATCTTGATGGTGTGTTTAATTTTACAAGTGGAGTATTTCCTATAAGTTGTGTTATATTTTCTGCTATTTTCAAAATAAATTCCTTTTGATTATTTTACTTTAAAATTATAATATCTCCAAATGGAATCTCTATCTCTTTTGTTGTAACCCATTTAACATCATAAGTTGGTTTGGTTTGTGGAAAAACACCATCTAAATCTGTAAAATATAGAAGTAGCTTAGTATCATCAAGCTTAGATTCTATAAACTCAAAAACAGCTCTAAAATCTGTACCACCATTACCTTTTATATCACACTCTAAAATATCACCACTATAAAAAGTTTGATGTGATTGAATTTTATCATCACAAATAATTAACTCTATCTGATAGTTTTGTATGCTCTCCATCAAAAAATTAACCTCACCCAAAAACTGATTTAACAGTTCACTATCAACTGAGGCTGAACTATCAACAGCGATAACGAGATTAAATCTATCACTAACACAAGCTGGTAGATAGATTCCTAAATGTAAAAACTTTTTGTTTGGTGGGATTAATCTATAATCATCTTTATGAAACTTATCTATCGCTAATCTTAACTCATCTCTCCAATCAATCGTTGAATTAAAATCTAGCTCAAAAAATCTATCTATCTCTAAAGGTAGTTCACCATTTTTAGCTTCACTCTCTAAAACAGATTTTGTAAACTCCTCAAAAAGTTGCTCATTTAAAAAATCATCTTTTGTTGTTTGTTTAGAATCTTGAACATCATCTATATCATCAGCTTCGTATTCTAATTCATCACGGAGTATATCATCTTTAAGTTCAGCATATATCTCCTCAGCATAAAGCCCACTAAAGCGTTGTGAATAGTGTGATTGCCAAGGTCTATCTAACCCATTTTCAACCAACATATCATTTATAGCATAGTCCGTAGCCAACTGCCAAAGCCACCCACTACGACCATTTTTTCTATTTTCATAAGCTAAAGATGCGTGCATAGCACCATTAGCAAAGATAAATTCCATCTCATTTATCGTAAGCTCATCAAAAAAATCACTATTATACTCAAGCCTTAAACCATCAGATTTAGAGGATTGAATATCATCATTAACAACCAACTCCAACTTAGAAGCAACAGTTCCAAAGTATGGATACTCCACTAAAAGTTTAGCTTTTGCTTGTGAGATTTTTTTATACATAAAACTAAATCAACTTAACAAACATTTTACAAAAGTAAATAACTAAACTTATCTACCCACTTTTTAAAAACTTCTGAGTGTTCCATCGTTACACCATTTCTTTGTAGATCTTGTACTATCATCACAGCAAATTCATTTTTTAAATCTAGTGTATAGTTTAAAAGATTATCTATCTTTTCATCAGTAGTATCTTTTAACACTCCACTCACTAAACCTACACTTAGGGCATATAAAACATCTACATCGCCACTATATTCACCTTCTCCACTCTTTAGAATCTCATCTATGTCAGGTAATCTTTTCATCACTTTTATAAAACTCAAAAAGCCAACAGCTACCTCTTTTGAGATTGTTCCAGATATAGTTTCTAACAATAACTCTTCAGATATATGAGATTTTAAAATCTTATCTACATACTCCCAACTTCTAGGTGTAGCAAAACTTTTTGTATCATTTTTAGTATCAAAAGTGAAAAGATGCTCATTTTTGTAAGATATATAAGCGATAATTCTCTTATCTATCCCACTCTCATAAGCCCAAAATCTCCAGTCATCAACATCAACCTCCATCTCAAAATGGACAAATCTATTTGCCAATGGACTTGGCATCCTATATGTTACACCCCTATCACCATCACGATTTCCTGCTGATACTATCGCCCAACCATCAGGAAGTTCATACTCCCCCACTTTTCTATCAAGGATAAGCTGATATGCTGAGGCTTGAACTGATGGTGGTGCTGAGTTTAACTCATCTAAAAAGAGTATCCCCTCACCATCTCTTGGTAAAAAAGCTGGTGGAGCCCAAAGTGCTGAGTGGGAATCTTTATCATAAAATGGAATCCCTTTTAGGTCTGTTGGATCCATAAGAGCCAATCTTAAATCTATAAAACCTATCTTTTTAGAATCTGCTATCTGCTTAACGATAGATGATTTACCAATACCGGGAGCACCCCAAAGAAATGTTGGCACTTTTTGTTCAAAAAGTGATGATATAACATCTATTAAATTTGAAGCTTTCATCTATAACCACCCTATATTTTCTGTTTGTATATGTTTTCCATATCCACTATTTGATTTTACAAATCTACTATATTTAGAATCTAACTCTAACTGATATAAAATATCTATCGGTGTATTTGGATTTTTAGCTAAAGATAGTAAATATCTTTGATTCTCATAAGCCTCTTGTAAAACCTCAACTGGTGTTGAACCATTTTCATATAACAAAAGGTTTAACTCATCATCATTATACGATAAAAGCTTTTTTATCACCTCAACATCTAAAGCATCATTTGTAGCTAGTGCTAAATTTAGATTTTTATCTTTCATCTCTAAAAGCTTAGTTGCCATCTCTAAAGTTAGACTACCATTTGAAGCTAAGTAAATTTTGTAATTATCTAAAAGTAAAAATAGTTCATCATTTAATTGAATCGAATGGGCTATATTTTCACAAAACTTTCCACTCTTTAAAAACTCTTTTACCAAACTAATATCAAGCTTTTTATTAAAAGATAAAGCCTCTAAGATTTTATCATCACCTTTTTTATAAAACCTTTTTTGAAGAGAGTTATCTATGTAGATATTCATAGCTATCGCTAATCTTATTTTTGGATGAAATTTTAAAGGTTTTAGATTGTTTATCGCATCTAAAAGTTTAGAATCGTTTGTTTGAGCAATTAGATGGATAAAACCAGTTGTTGAGAACTGAACATTATGGTTTCGCTCGATATTTTCATAGAATCTTAAAATAAATGCTGAACTTACATCACGATTATCATCATTTTCAAAAAAATCCTCACCATTCCAATTATATAATCTTATAAGTTTGAAAAAAAGTTCATCACTTATAGTTGAGTTTGTTATAAAGTTTTTTAACCTCTTTTTATCTTTTGAGAGTTTTAAACTCATAAGAAGAGTGTTATCATCTATATGTTTTGCTAACTCTTTTTCAAACATATCTATCGTTATATAGTTTGGTTTTTTATCTTCATAAAGATTCTCACTAGCTATCTGCTCATAAGGGGTCATCATTTTACCCTCTACAACAACCACAACCTCATCACTATACTCTTTTACTATATCAATATCGTGATGTTTTATTTGTGAACTAAACTCATCTTCACTAAAAGCACGACTTTTTCCAAACATCAACACTTTTTTATTTTTTAAATCTTCTAATTTCATAAACAAATTATACAAAAATTTATCTGTTTTCTCTTCTTTGTTATGATTCAACTAATTATTTTAAGGAAACATAAATGAAACTATACGCACCGTGGGAAAAAGCTTTCAATAGAATCTCTACCCCTTTTGAAAACTTTTTACATGCTCAAACAACAACAGGTTTAGTGTTGATGTTTATGACAGTAGTTGCTCTTATCTTGGCAAACACTCCACTTAGTGAAACTTACGCTCATCTTTTTCACACAAATATCGACTTTAATGTTGGTGATTGGAAATTATCACACTCTATCCACCATTGGATAAATGATGGTCTTATGGCTATATTTTTCTTTATGGTTGGATTGGAGATAAAAAGGGAAGTTTTAGTTGGTGAACTCTCTAACATAAAAGTAGCTATACTCCCTATCCTTAGTGCTATTGGTGGTATGATTTTACCTGCTCTTATCTACCTATCTATCAACTATGGTGGAGATGGTGCTGGTGGTTGGGGGATTCCAATGGCTACCGATATAGCCTTTGCTATTAGTGCTTTAGTTTTACTTGGTAACCGTGTCTCTCCAGCTTTAGTTACTTTTTTAGTAGCTCTCGCCATTGTTGATGACCTTGGTGCTGTTTTTGTGATAGCTATATTTTACACTGATCAGATTCATATGTTAGCACTATCTCTGGCTGGTGTATCATTTCTTGTTATGATAGCCTTTAACCGTTTTGGAATCCATGCTATCTTACCATATTTTATAGTTGGTCTAATTATGTGGTTTTTTATGCTTGAATCTGGTGTTCATGCTACCATCGCTGGTGTTATAGCTGCTATGACCATACCATCTCGTCCAAAAATGGCACCAAAAAACTTTACATCACATACAAAGAATCTACTAGAAGAGTACGATAATTATCCTGTAAAACCTGACCATACTATCGATGAGAATCAAAAAGCTATACTTTTAAATATTAAAGATACTATAGATTCTGTTGGTTCACCATCGGCTAGATTAGAACATGATTTACATCTACCAGTAGCACTTATAATCATACCACTTTTTGCTCTAGCAAATGCTGGTATAGCTATCGATTTTTCATCTATTGGTGAGACTATAATCACCCCTGTATCGTTAGGTATTATCGCTGGTTTGATTCTAGGTAAAATTTTAGGGATATTTGGAGTTGCTTATTTAGCTATAAAATTAAAAATTGCTAAACTTCCAGAGGGTAGTAGTATGAATCAAATTTTTGGTGTATCTGCTCTTGGTGGTATCGGTTTTACAATGTCGATTTTTGTCGCTGACTTGGCATTTATAGGTAATGATACTCTAATTTTTCAAGCAAAAATAGGAATCTTAACAGCTTCTCTTTTCGCAGGGCTTTTTGGTTTTATTTGGTTAAGGTATATAGCAAAAAGCTAATTTTAATCAATAATGACTATAATTATGCGTTAGATATATAATTATAAATTTTTAGTATTAGGTAAATGACTATGAAGATACAAGCAAACAATCACGAAAAAACATTTTCGGAAAATATTCTACTTGTTACAAAAACAGATTTAAAAGGTAAAATCACTTATGCCAATCGTGCTTTTATGGATATTGTAGGGATAAGTGAAGATAAATTAGTTGGTTCTCCTCACAATATCATTCGCCATCCAGATATGCCAAAGGTGATATTTAAACTACTATGGGAACATCTACAAAATGCTAAAGAGATTCACGCTTATGTAAAAAATCTTTGTGCTGATGGTTCTTACTATTGGGTTATGGCAAATGTAACTCCATCTTATGATAACTCTACTGGTAAACATAGTAGAATTATAGGGTACCACTCATCGAGAAGATTACCAACAAAAGAAGCTCTATCTGTAATTATACCTCTATATGAACAGCTACTTAGTGCTGAGAGAACTGGTGGAGTAAATGCCAGTGAAAAAATTATAAATAATCTATTAAAAGAAAAAGGAATCTCTTATGACGAATTTATCCTCTCTATCTAAGATACACTACGCCAATTATGCTCACATAGCAGTAGTTAGTGTCGGTGTAGTTATATCTGCCATATTTTTTGAGTTTCATATAGGAACATTTATCATCAATATGTTAAATATTGCTATTGCTATCTACGCATATAAGCAAATTCATATAACGAAAAAAAGTATAAGTAGAACTTCTGATATTATTAAAATAGCAGCACAAAAAGGTAACTTTGAAAATCGTCAACACCATATACAAGGTGGTGGTGAACTTACAGATTTAGCATGGAATCTAAATGATCTTTTTGACCAGATAGAATCTGTTCTTCGTGAGATAAACACTTCGATAGAATACGCTTCTCAAAATAAATATTTTAGAAGAATCAGTACCACAGGACTAAACAGTACCTTTACAAAAACTGGTAACCTTATCAACATCTCTTTAGATGCTATGCATGAAGAGTATAAAAACCAAGAGAAAGATAGATTTATACACGATCTTTCAAAAACTGGTAAAGGGATGCTTGAGAACTTTAAAAGTATCCAAGAGCAGATCACTCAAACAAATGATACACTTACAAACCTAGCGATAGAATCTCAAGAGACAGCTTCATTATCTCGCTCAAACAACTCTGTTGTTGAAACAATGAACCAAAACTTTATGAAACTTTCTGAAATCATCGCTCATAATGATGAATCGATAGATGGTGTAACATCAAAAACTGCCGATATTACATCTATTGTAGATCTGATTAAAGATATAGCAGATCAAACAAATCTACTAGCACTAAATGCTGCGATTGAAGCGGCTAGAGCTGGTGAGCATGGTCGTGGTTTTGCTGTTGTTGCTGATGAAGTTAGAAAACTAGCTGAGAGAACTCAAAAGGCTACAAATGAGGTTACTATCTCAATCTCTACACTTCAACAAGAAGCAAATGGTATGCTAGATAACTCTAAAGAGTTAAACCAAATAGCTGAAGAATCTACTAAAAGTGTTGAGACACTCTATTCATCTCTAACTCAGTTTAACAAAACTTCAGAATCTGTACTTAGTTCAAGTAGATATATGAAAAATAAAAACTTTATAGTTCTTGCTAAAATCGACCATATCTTATTTAAAGCAGATGCGTTTACACATATCCAAAATGGTCAACATAAAGATTTTGATACACATAACGATTGTAGATTTGGTAGATGGTATAATGAAGATGGAAAATCTCAATTTGGACACTCACAAAGCTTCAATAAAATTTTAGAACCACATAGAAAAGTTCACGATTTAGTTATAAAAACTTTTGAACTTATAAAAAATAAAAGTGCTCTTGAGTTTGAAGAGATTGTTAAAAATAACTTTATTGAGATGGAAGAAGCATCTGAAGTTTTATTTAAACTTATGGATAGTATGCTTGCTGAAGAGGCTAGTCATAATGAAAAAAGTATTGCTAGTGGTGATATAGAACTTTGGGAAACAGAAAAATAAAAAGACCCCTTAAATTTATATAGTTTTGATACAATATTTTTTAAAACTATATAGATAAGGGAATTTTTTGAAAACTAAGCAATACTCCGTTCAAATATGTGAAGTATCTTTAACTGATGAAGATGATTTCATCTCTTTTTTTGATAAAAACTATAACTTTTTTAAAAATCACCTTATATCTATAAATGGTGAGATGAGTAAAAAAATTGAAGATTATCTAAATGAAAAAGAGTTAAAATATATACTAAATGTAACTCTACCAAAAAAACAACCATCTAAAGCTCTTAAAAAAGAGAATCCTAATGATATTGAAAAACAGAGATGTTTAGATGAAAAAAATGAGTTACAAAATCAGATTTTAGAGTTATCCAAGAATCAACAAAATGATCTAAAAGTTTTAGATACACTCGTAAGAAGTGGTCAAGAGTTAAAGGTTGATGGGGATCTACTTTTACTAAATCGTGTAAATAGTGGAGCAAACATTATTGTTGATGGTAATCTTATCATCACACAAATTGTAGATGGTTCTATCCGTTGTAATGGAAACTTTATGATGTTAAAAGCATCACCAAAAGCAAACATACTATTTCACAATGTAGAGGTTGAAAACTCTTACTTAAAAGATAGACTAAATAGAGTTGAATTAAAAAACAATGAGATAATTATAACACCGGTATTAAAGGAGACAAATTGGGGCGCATAATCGCAGTTATTAGTGGAAAAGGTGGAGTTGGTAAAACAACAACAAGTGCTAATGTTGGGCTAGGGATAGCTATGAATGGCAAAAAATGTGTTGTTGTAGATTTTGACATAGGTCAAAGAAACTTAGATATGATTCTAGGGTTAGAAAACCGTGTAGTTTATGACATAGTTCAAGTTATGGATGAAGAGGTAAAACTAAAACAAGCACTCATCAAAAGTAAATATGATGATAACCTTTTCTTCTTAGCAGCATCACAAACAAAAGATAAAACAGTTTTAGATTCTGAAAAAATCAAAAAGTTTGTAGATGAACTAAGTGAAGAGTTTGAGTATGTGATACTTGATGCTCCAGCTGGAATTGAGAGTGGTTATGAGCATACTATTGAGTTTGCTGATTCTGCTATTATTGTAGTAAATCCGGAAGTTTCATCTATCCGTGATGCTGATCGTGCTATCGGCATATTAGATTCTAAATCTCAAAAAGTTAAAGATGGTAAAGAGGTTTTAAAATATCTTATCATTAATAGAATCAATCCTAAAATGGTACAAAGTGGTGAGATGCTAACAAGTGAAGATATTTTAGATATTTTAAATGTTCCTCTTGTTGGTAAAGTTCCCGAAGATAAAGGGATTATCGATGCTTCTAACCAAGGTAAACCTATCATCTTAGATAAAAATTCACCTGCTGGTCAAGCATATAGTAGAATCTCATCTCGCCTTTGTGGTGAAAATATTGAGATGATGGATGTAGAATCTATAAAAGAGGGTTTTATGGATAAAATCAAAGGTATCTTTAAATAATGTTTTCATTCTTTAGAAAAAAAAGTAGTGCTAATACTGCTAAAGATAGGTTAACCATAGCGATTATGTCAGATAGAGAAAACAACAGCTACCCTTTTATGGATGAGATGAAAGCGGAACTTATAGAGGTTGTTAAAAAATATATGGGTGTTAGAACTATCGACATTAAAAAAGAGGTAGTAAATGGTGTTGAAGCATTATCGATAGATGTAGAACTTGATAAAGAATAAGATATTTATAAATAGATAATATA
>Ga0256837_1000599_pt1 | contig 29438 bp, 29 predicted proteins | sample 4562384metaG_FD_185976 | JGI IMG/M metagenome (GOLD analysis project Ga0256837, IMG submission 185976) | Hydrothermal vent microbial communities from Guaymas Basin, Mexico - 4561-384 | ecosystem: Environmental > Aquatic > Marine > Hydrothermal vents | place: Mexico: Guaymas Basin | collected... | reverse complement strand
TTTTAATGTAGTAAGCTCTTTTATGCTAGCATTATTTATATCAATTGAAGCAAATACAAAACTAACTGCCATAATCATCAAAATAAAAAACTTCATAAAACTTCCTTTGTTTAAATCTATCATAATTATACCATTATTTTGCATAATGTTTTTTAATCTTAGTAAAAATTTCTTTTAAATCAAGTTATTTTATCAGAAAAAAGTAAAGTCCTGTCCTCCCCAGGATCACTGATGGGCACAAGTAAATTATCCTTATGGTAAAAATATGGAAGATACTTATCAAAAATTATTATATGATTTATACTATATTAAAAATTGGTCTTTATCTCTTGAAATTCAAACTATATTTAAAACTGCTATTGTAATGGTGGGAAGAAAGGGGGTTATGATTTGTATTGAAATAATTTTGATAACGGCTTTAATAAAATCATAAACAAATTGATATATAAACCATTCACTTTCCAAGCATTATAACTTTCAATATTTGCTTTTATAATATTTTTAATACTTTGATTACTCTCTCCACCAAGTCGCATTTTTACAAAAATTTCTGGAATATAACTATTGCTAATTTGATATTTCTCAAGAAATCTTAACATCAATTCATAATCAGCCGCTATTTTAAAATCAAGGTTAAATATCCCATATTTATCATAAATTTCTTTCTTAACAAAAAAAGTAGGATGAGCTGGATGCCATCCTTTTGTAAATAGTCCTTTTTTATATGGTTTACTTTTCCAATATCTAACTATCTTATTCGTATCTTTAGCATTAACATATACTAAATCTCCATATACACTGTCAACTTTTTTATCTTCAAATTCTTTTACTACTTTTTCTATAATATTATTATTTGCATAAAAATCATCACTATTTAGTATTCCTACAATATCTCCACTTGCTAATTTTATACCCTTATTCATTGCATCATATATTCCATTGTCTTTTTCACTTATAAATTTATCTATTTTATCGCCATAACTTTTTATAACCTCTACTGTCCCATCCGTTGAAACTCCATCAATAATAATATATTCAATATTTTTATATGTTTGATTAAGCACACTTTCTATTGCATCTTTTATGGTATCTTCATTGTTATATACCACTGTTATAATTGATACTTTCATTTTAATTGCTCCAATATATCTTTTGTTAATTTACTAAGTGGTCGCTTATTTATATCTTTTTTATCTATATAGTTACAATGAATAAGTCCTATTAATTCATCTTTTGAATTAAACAACCTCCCACCAAATTGATTATAAAGCTCTTCAATTCTACTATCTGGATACATTTCATTTCGTTTTAAAATCTCAGCTATTATATCCTTATGGTTTTGATAATTTTGTAAAATATAATTTTTATAATCCCATTCTCCAACATCATCTGCTAAAAAATCAATATCTAAAATCAATCTATTTTCATCCAAAAAATTTAATTTGTCATTATAATCAAACCCTTTAAATTCAAATTTAAAATAATCATCTATTGACTTTTCAAACGGATAAATTTTAAAACTTTTCTCTTTTTTCTTATGATTACAGGTATGACAAACTGGAATGAGATTATAAATATTAATTGCTAAATATGGATATTTACTTTTTGGATAAAAGTGATCTAATTCTATTGTGGTTTGATTAGAAAAATTTGTAATATAATTTCTATTACAGTATGGACATACTTTAATATTTAATAACTCAACTAACTTATAACCAAATATATTTCTAACATAATTATAAATATCATATTGCTTTTTATCTACATAAATCTCTCCATATCTACTAATTAAAGAATTAAGATTATTACCTAATATTAATTCATAAATATCTTTCCTTTTTTGTACATTTATAGTATTTTTTAAAAAATTAAAAAATCGTTTTGATGATGCATTAAATTTTTTAGTTTTTGATGTTAATAATATTTTTTTTAAATATTTTTTATATTCTTCTTTTATTTTGTTAGTAATTGTCAGTTTATACATTATTAATTTTTCCTTAAAATTTCAAGCCTATGTTTTAATAATTCAATTTCTTTTTCTATTTCATCAATTTTATCTAATCTCTTACTATCAAGCATTTTTTGAAGTTGATTTTTAATTATTGGTTCACCTATTAGATTTATAATATTTTTAGCTTCATCTTTATCTTTTATTTCACTATCTTTATCATTTAAAAATTTTATAACTTCATTGATTCTTTTCTTAGCAAACTCACCCATAAGCCCATCTTCCATAAAAAAACCATGAGATAAAAGAGTGTGAATATTTGCTCCAAATGTATCAATACCAACTTCATCACTTACATTTTCACCATCTTTTAAAAATATAATGTTTTCTTTTGGAATATCTGAAAGGATAAAAGGGGAGTGGGTGGTTAAAATAATATTTTTAAATATATTAGAACCAGATATACAATTCACAAAAATATAAATTATTTTCCTTATTATATCTGGATGTAAATATAAATCAATTTCATCAATAATTATTATTGGATTATTATATTTGCATATAAAATAATAATATATAAATAACACAATTTCTCCATTGCTTAAGTGAATTTGTTGTTTATTATTATCTAAAAACTCCACTTTAAAAAAATTTAATAATTCTACATCTTTAGATAATAACATACTATAAAAATCATTGATTATTTTTATATTTTGATTATTCAACTCAACAGTATGTTTATTTATTAATTTGCTAACATTTTTGATATTTTTAATTTCTTTCTTGTTTAATGTGTTTTTTAAATTTTTGATAGATTCTAATAATTTTTCTTTACTCTCATAAGTATCTATATAACCATATATTTTATATAATATGTTTTCTACACTTTCTTTTTCATCAAAATAGTTATTGTTTCTATTAATTCCCAATTTTAAATATTTAATTTTAGGATAATTCATAAAATTAAATATTTTTTCGTATAAATCCAAATTAGAAAGTAATATAAAATTTAAAATTTTAAATGTTTTATCAAAAAAAATATCATCTCCATCAAAATCTATTCCGGAATCAATATAATCTGGTGTAAAATTTGCTAATGTTATTAAATTTATTTGAGTCTTTAAGTTTATAAAATGAGAAAAATTTAAATAAAGTATATTTTTCTCTAATATTTTATTTTCTATTGTTTTTAACTCTATATTCCATTTAAAATCAATTGATGATACCTTTAAAAACTCACCATCATGAAAAAATATTATAAAAGCATTTATTTGTTTCTTTATAATTAAATTGTTATTACCAATAACTTCTAATATACTACTCTTCCCACTTCCATTCTTTCCAACAATAGCAGTAACACTAATATTCTCTGGAAAAATACTTTTATAATTTTTATTTTTATCAATACTCAGCACTCCATCCTCAAACCTACACTTAAATCGAGGGCTAAAATTAAAGCCCTGTTTTTTTATATTTTTGTAGTTTTCTATATAAAGATAAATTAACTCCAATTATCTCTCCATAACTACAATGTTACCCATTACTAACATATCCATTTTTGTTCTATAAAAACAATCATATGCTTCAGCAGGAGTATTTACTATTGGCTCATTTTCATTAAAGGATGTATTTAGAAGTATTGGCACACCTATTTTTTTATAAAAAGTTTCAATTAAATTATAATACTTAGGCTCTATATCTTTATCTACGGTTTGGAGTCTTCCACTTCCATCTACATGAACTACTGCTTTTAACTTATCTTTTTTATCTTCTTTAAATTGAAATACTTTTTCCATAAAAGGAACATTATCATTTTTTTCAAAATATTCACTTACAAATTCTTTAAGTATAGATGGTGCAAATGGTCTAAATGGTTCTCTTCTTTTTATTTTAATATTTAATATCTCTTTTGCATCATCTCTTGTAGGGTCTGCTAAAATACTTCTATGTCCTAATGCCCTTGGTCCAAATTCTGCTCTTCCTTGGAACCATCCAACAACTCCAGCATTTATTAAACAATCTGTCACTACATCAAACAACTCTTCATCATTGTATTTTTTATATGGAATTTTATTTTCTTGACAAAATTTTTCTATTTCTTCATTACTAAATTTTGCTCCAAAATAACTATGATATTGTGGAGATATTCTTTCATTTCCTTGAATTTGATTATATAACCATAAAGCACTTCCTATGGCAGTTCCAGCATCATGACCTGCTGGTGGTATGTATAGATTTTCAAATGTAGTATTATCAATTATTTTTCCATTTGCTACTGAATTTTGAGCGACACCACCAGCTATACATATATTTTTAAGTCCAGTTCTTTTTTGAAGATGGTTTAAGATATGAAAAATAGTTTCTTCTGTTACTCTTTGAATTGCATAAGCTAAATTTTGATGAAATTCAGTTATTTCTTCATTTTTTTGTCTTGGTTTACCAAATACCTCCACCATATAATGACTATAAATATCTTCTATAAAAGGATTACCATCTTCCCAACTCATACTAACACCCTCTTTGGGATGACGAAAATATTTTTTATTTATCTCAAAAAGACCATTGTCTTTTAACATAATCACATCTCTTACTTTATTGATTAATTCCTTATCTTCTTTACCATAAGGACTAAGTCCCATTACTTTATACTCATCTCCATAATTTTTAAATCCAAGATATTGAGTAAAAGCCGTATAAAATACTCCAAGTGAATGTGGATAAATTACATTATCAAATATCTCTATTTTATTACCTTTCCCTACACCTATCATAGTGGAACTAAAATCTCCAAAACCATCAATAGATAAAATAGCACTCTCTTCAAATGGACTTGCAAAAAATGCACTTGCCATATGAGATCTATGATGCTCTACATTTACAACTTCTGCTTTTATTTTACTTTCATTTATATTAAAAACTTTTGATAATTCAGATTTTATAGAACCTACTTTTTTTGTATTTGCCAGTCTGTCTTTTAAAGCCTTGAAGCTTACTAAATTTTTAATACTATGAGTTATTTTGTTATAAATATTTGCAGATGGGTCCCTTGAAATAGTTATATAATCTACATCTTCTATACCTATACCACATTCATCTAAACAAAACTTTATAGCTTCACTTGGAAACCCTGCCCAGTGCTTAATTCTTCTTATTCTTTCTTCTTCAATCGCCGCTACTAACTCACCATTTTTAAAAATACAGGCTGCACTATCTCCATGATATGCATTTAGTCCTAAAATTATCATTTTATTTTTCTCCTTTTAAAATTTTATTATATATTTCTTTCATTTTTAATGCCTGTTTATCCCAAGTATAATTTTGAATAATATTATATCCATTATTTCCTTTTTTCGCTAAACATTCATCACTACAATTTAAAGCTTCTTCTAAAGCTTTATCTAAATTTTCTTGACTTAATTCTACCCACCATCCAGCATTTTTTTCTTTTATTTCTTTCCATGGTGTTCCAGTTGTAGTAATAACTGGTAATTTATAAGTCATAGCTTCTGCTATTACTATTCCAAAATTTTCATTATAAGTAGGCAATACAAATAAATCTGATATACTAAAAATAGTATGTTTAGCTATACCGTCTAATTGCCCTAAAAATTTCACTCCATCTATGTTTTCTAGACTATTAAAATATTCTTTATCTTCAATACCACCTACTACTAAAATTTCTACCTTTTTATATTTTTCTTTTATATTTTTATAACTATTTATAAGATAATGCAAACCCTTTTTTTTTGAAATCCTTCCAAGAAACATTATATAAAATTTATTTTTATCATAATTTATAATTTTTAATAATTTTTCATCTATATTATCAAATTTATTATCTATTTCTATACCATTTGGAATTATCACCCTATTTTTATTTTTTATACCAATACTATCTAACTCATCATTTTCTTGCTCTGCTGTAAGATGTAAGTAAGAAGCATTTTCAAGCATATCTTTTATAAATAAATTAAATGCTAAATTTTTTATAAATTTATTTTGTTCTAGGCACCAAACACAGAGCATTCCCCTTGTTGCTACAATATAAGGAATATTGTATTTTTTTGCTATTTTATAAGCACAATACATAGGATATGTCCAAAGACCATGGATATGAATAATAGTATCTTTTGTTATCTCTTTTTTTAAAGTTTCTTTGAATCCAACTCCATAATTTATTTTTTTTATACCTTTTAAATCAAACTTTTGTATATCATAATCATACTCATCTAAAATTGGGTTTGATTCATCTTCCCACCATTTAATAGTAAATATCTTATTTTTTATACCTAAAATATCTAGATATTTTACAAGCAATGGCACTGACTTTGCAGGACCACCATAACGACTATCAAGATTTTCTACTATGTGGATTATTTGCATAATTTATTATCCTCGTGATTTTCTAAAAATACAATGTAGTCATAAATGTTTATTATTTTATCTGTATTCATTTTTGTAGCCAGATCAAATTATCTATATATAAGTATATCAGTTGCATTTTTTAAAACCTTTAAAAGTAATTTTTGATAATATTTTTATAAGGATAGAATATACCGATAATAATAAGAAAACTCTAACAAAAGTTAATATCCAAGAAGCAAAGGAATACTCACTAACCAAAAAATATATAAATACAGTTGAAACAAATACATAACTAAATATATAGTTTTTATTATTAAACCATATTTTAAATATATATCCCAATAATAAACCATATATAAACATACCAAAAATAACACCTATATAGCCAAAGTTCAAATATAAATCACCAGGTATAAATAAGGCAGTATTTTGATATCCAGTTGCTAGATTATCTCTATTCCATAAAGTTTCAGTATACCACATTCCCATTGAAACTTCTGGTTTATCATGTAAAATAAACTTAGGTATAATCCCTACAGCTAATAAATAGAACATATATCCATAAGAATAATCAATATAGCCTAAGTCAATACTATTCATAATATTGGCAATTGCATCAACTCCCATAAATCTATTAAATAAAGACAAAATTAAATAAGAAAAATCTATGTGAGAGAAAACTATACTTAGATATGTATAATCAATATTAAATAAAATATCTAAAGGTTGAATACCAAGCTTAATAAATTCTCTTGATATTGTTTTAAATAAATAAATAAATATTAATAATCCTAATCCTAAAAAACCAAATAAACTTAATTTTAACAAATTAATTTGTGGTTTTTTATATTGTATATTCCATGCATTTGCCCAAAAATATATAAGTAAATAAGATAATACTAAAGATATCATAGGTAAAGCACCACCGCCTATCAACATAAATGATATTTTTAAGATTAAACTAATATAAAATAATTTCTTATATATTTTATATTTAAAGTATAAATACATTAAAAAATAAAATGAATATCCAAAAATAGATATAACGATAGATAAAAGATAAGGTAATCCAAAAGCATATTTTTCTGCTACACTATAAGCTCCTGCATAGTGTGTTAAACCTATTGTAAATTTATATATATTAAATGCAAACCAAATAAAAAATAAAATAAAATTTATTTGAAATAATTTTTTTGGATTTGTATTTTCAAACGAAAATCCAATATTATATTTTTTATTTTGTTTATTAGGTTTTGTAACCTTATATCCTAAATAAAAACTTATAAATGATAGCGATAACATAAACAATGCTTGTTGTATATGTTCTATATCTATATTATGCAACCTAAAATATTCTTCAACTTCATCTGTATTCAAATAGAATACAAAAGCTTTAAAAATAAAATATAAAAAATATACTGTAGCAACTAAAATAAATGGGGAAAAATACTTGTTTTTTCTTGTTTCTATAAAGATAATAAGAAAATATATTGAAAAACCTAAAAACAATAATGCTTCATACATAATTTATTTTCCTAATATAAACATATTGCCCAACATTTAAAACCATATAAGCCATCAAAGTTGAAATAGCTGCAGCCATAATCCCATACTCTTTTATCCATAAATTTCCAATTATATTTACTAAAAAAGCAACTCCATTTATATATGCTAAAATATGAAGTTTTTTAGCTAATGTTAAGTGCATACTCATAGCAGTTTGAAATGCTGTCATAAATATACCTAAGACAAGTATTAAAAAAGTCCAAAAATAGTAATCTTGAGATATTAAACTTTTTTCTAGTAATATACTATAAATATCAACAGGCATAATATATGCTAAAAAAGCTAGACCTATAAATACAAAAGCCAATTTTTTTAACATACTATTTAAATAATTTAGTCCTTTTTGTTTATCTTCTTCATACAATTTTAAAACCTTTGGATTTACATACATACTATATATCTGAGCTACAATCTGACCAATACCTGCTACTTGAGCAAGTATTGCATATATAGCTACATCTTTAGTGCCACTTAAAAACTCTATAAAATACCTATCTGAAAAACTAATACCCCAACTAAATATAGATACAAATATAATAGGGTAAGCAAATAAAAAATATTTTTTATAATTATACCAATTTATATTTATTTTAAACGGATAATTTTTCATAAATTTAGTTAAAATAAGAAATGATATAAAATATCCAAATACCAATCCACCTAAAAAAGCCTCTAAAGTCTGAAAGTAAAAATAAAACCCTATAGGCATAATAAACTTTGCAATGGCTTCAAAAACTTTAAGATAAAAATATTTTTTTCTCTCAAGATTAAGTAAAAATACCTTCTGATTAAAACTATAGTTATTTAAAAGCAAAAAATACAAAAACACTAAAGCCAAAACTTCAAAAGAAAACTTTTGCATAATATAGCCATATATTGATATAATAATAATACTTAAAATATTTACTATAATAAGCAAAGTCCTAAACTCATTTACAAAACTTACTTTATCTTTTACTTCATTATAAAATCTATCATAAGCTTGTGATGGGATTTGTAAAAATATATAAGATAATGCTACTATTAAAGTTTGAAGCAATATAAAGTTACCATACACTTCTTTATCTACATTATAAGATACATATCTTATATAGATAAATTGAAATATCATAGGTATAGCAACTGTTAAAATAGTTATGATGAAGTTTTTATTTTTTAACATTGTTTTCCAAAAATTTTACTAATACATATATATTAAAATAAAAATCAAAATTTTTATATAATTTTACATAGTTTAAATTTTCTAATTGAATATCAAACTCTTTTAATAATTGTTTACTTTTTATTAAAGTATTTAATATCTTTTTATATTTAAAAATTATTAAATATCTAAAAGGAAATGCAAAACCAACTTTTTTTCTATATACAAATCCTTTAGAAAAACCTTTATCTATTAAATATTCTTTTAAAATAAATTTTATATCTTTATTTTGCCAAAATTCTTTTGGTATTTTTCTAATAAAACAAATAAGCTCTTTATCTAAAAATGGATTTCTTGCTTCCATTTGATTTTCTGCTGTTGATTTATCTACTTTTACAAACCCATGACCTAATAGTGCCGTATTCACTTGATTATACCCCCATTTACTTAATTGAAAGTTATAAGGACAATTTATTAAACTTTTATTAATACCATATTCATCTATCCACTTATCAAAATCTGAATACCCATAAAAAATCTCATCGGCTCCATCTCCTGTTAATAATACATTATCATAACTTTTTGCTTGTAATGCTAAAGCAGATAAATAATAATATGATATTACTCCTAAAGGTTGATCTAATTTGTTTATAAAATTATCAATATTTCTAACAAAACTGCAATTCATTATATTTACATAATTTATATTTACTTCAAATTTTTTAGCAAATTCTATTATATATGGCTCATCATTTAAAAAAGGCAAAGGTTGTTTTATAGATAAAAATTTTGTATTTTTATTTAATTTTAAAGCTTCATATCCAATAATAGTAGAATCAATACCACCAGAAAATAAAATTACAGGAGTTTTAACATCTTTTATTCTTTTATAAATAGCTTTTTGAATTAATTCAAATATCTTATTTTTGATTTCATCTTCATTGTTAAAATCTATATTAAATTTATATTCATTTTTTAACTTATGGTTGCTTATATTAAAATTACTTATATTAATATTTATGATTTCACCAGGCAATAATGGTAATATGCCATTATAAATACTCTTTGTTGGTTCTATATATTTATTATCTAAAAAAAATTCAATTTGCTCTTTATTAATACTTAACTGCTCTTTTAGATTTTCTTTAATAGCAGTAATATTAGATGAAAATATAATATAATCATCTTTTAAATAATAAAATAATGGTTTTTTACCTACACTATCTTTATGCAAAATTAATTTATCTCTTTTTCTATCATATAATGCAAAACTATACATACCATCAAGTTTATCAAATCCATCAATTCCAAATTTATCATATACAGCTATGATAGTTTCACAATCAGAATTTGTAGTAAAATTAAAATTTAATTCTTTTTTTAGTTCTTTATGATTATAAACTTCTCCATTACAAATTAGATAATAATCTTTATTTTGTATAGGTTGATTTGATGTTTCTTTATTATCTATGATAGCAAGCCTTGTATGATATAAACCTATGTTTTCATTTTCATATTTTCCAATATTATCTGGTCCCCTATCTTTTATACCAGATACATTTAAATTTTTAAATTTATTTTTTTCTTTACTACAAAATCCAAGTATTCCGCACATCTATTTTTTAACCTCTAATATTTCTTTATATTTATTAACTATTTTATCTCCATAATCATCCCAAGTATATCCTGTTGAAATGGTTTTTTTTGCTTCTTGACCCATTTGATAACAAATATCTTGATTTTCATAAAGATATAAAATCTTTTCTTTTAAAGCTTCTACATCTCTTATTGGAATTACAAAACCTTCTTTTCCATTTTTACTTATAAAATCTTCCCCACCTGTATTTGTAGTACAAATAAGTGGTAATCCACAAGCCATAGCTTGAGCTTGAACCATTGCAAGTCCCTCTTCAAGTGAAGGTAAAACAAATACACTACCCTGAGAATAATATTTATAAAGTTCATTTTGAGGCTTATGACCTTTGAGTATCCATTTGTCAGTTTTATATTTATCTAAAAATGGTTTTATCTCATCATTTATACTTCCTAAGTGCCAAACTTCAACATTAGGTAAATTTAGTTCATAAAAAGCTTGAAGCAGATAGTGATAACCTTTTCTTAAAGTTGCTCCACCAGCAAATATTATTCTAAATACATTATCTTCTCTTGGGATTTGTTTAAACTCTTTTAAATTAACCCCCGTATTTACCATAATAATTTTTTCTTCAGGAAATCCTGCTTCTAAAAAACTTCTCTTTACAAAAGAAGAATTTACTTGTATATAATCAGCAAGTTCATATTCTAAAAGTTCTCTTTGCCAATGAGCATAATGTGGTAAAAAATTCAAATTATATTTGCTATACTCTTCATTTAAAACTTTCATTTGATAAGTATAATGACTACTTCCTCTAACAACTATACTAACTTTACCTTTTCTTTTTGCTTCAATTATAGTTTCTAAACTACTTCCACTCCATCCTACAATTATATCTGCTTCATCTACATATTTTGCACTATTTTTTGCATGTTGAATTTTTACTATTTTATTTATAGTTTCATTTGAAATAAAAGGTATTTTTTTTCTATATCTATTTAAAATTTCAAGATAAAGTTCCGAAACTATTTCACTATCTTCTAATCCCCATTCTTTTACTTTAAATTTAGGATAAGTTGTAATAAGTTTATTTAATACATTATGTTTTTTTAACTGCTGAGCTAAATTAAAAGCATGAAATCTTCCTACTACAGAAATATTAACTTTCATTTATATTTTCCTAAATAAAACTGCAAATCCACTACTTGATAAACTCTCTGGAAGCTTATCAGTAACAAATTTATAAATATACTGTTTGTATTTAGTAGTTGGTAAAGAATGATAATAATATATTTTATCTATTTCAAATCCAAATTTATTTGCTTCCTTTTCTAAAATCTTTATAGCCTTATTTATTTGTATTAACCATAAATGTCTATGATTAACATGTTTTCCATACATATCTAATTTATGTATTTCCAATCCTTTACCAAATAAAAAAGCTATTCTATTACGTATATTTTCTTCATTTGGTAAAGAAACAAGGCAATATTTATTTGAACTTTCTAATGCAGAAATAAATAAATCAGTAAAATCAAAAGTATGTTCTAATACATCATATAAAATTGTAAAATCTACTGTATTCTTTTTAATAAAAGATTTTAATTCTTCATAATTTTCGATATAAAATATATTCTCTTTTTCTGATCTTTTATATATATCTGCTCCAATATCAACCCCTATATACTTTTTATTTTCAAGAACACTTTCAATTATTCCATCTGCACATCCAATATCTAATACAGAATTACAATCTAAATTATTTACTATCCAATGAGTATAGTGTACTGATACTCTAATATTCCCTATTCCATAAATCTTATTACCCTTAATACAACTTTTACCATTTATTTTACTTTCAAAACAATCTTCATACATTATCTAATCTCCTTATTTTTTTTAAAATATAATCCACTCTGCTATCATAACTATAACCACATTTTTCCATTCTTAATTTAGCATTATCTATAATTTTTTTTCTTTCTTCTTCATTATTTAAATAGTATTGTATTTTTTTAAATAAATCTTCTTTATCTTTAAAATAAACCATTTCTTGATTACTCTTAAATAATCTATCTTGATTAGAAGTCCATTGCATTATAACAAAAGCACCTGTAGCTGGTATTTCAAATGTCCTTGAAGTTTGTGTATCTAAATTTTTTTGTCTTAAAAAACCTAAAACTATTTTAGCACTTCTTAAAGTTTCAGAATATTTATCACCTACAACTTCTTTAAAATGAATATTTAAGTTACTTGATATCTGTTTATTCTTAACTTTATTCCACATGGCTCCAAAAATATCAATTTTAATTCCTTTGTTAGCTAAATATTTCATTGTTTCAAATCTTTCCTTTTCATATGAACCAACAAAAACAACATCATATTTTTTATATTTATCATCATAATAATTAAAAGTATGATACTTTTTAGAATATGATTTATCAATATATATAACATTTGTCTTGCAAAATTTTTCTATTTTTTTATATGCTTCTATTCTTATAGATATAACTAAATCATAATAATTTATTGAATAATGATAATACAAGCTTTTATTATTCCATAAACTCATATTATCATTACTAAAAGAAATAAGTTTTATATTTGGATATTTATTTTTAATTTTTTTTAAACTCCAAGGATATATAACATTGCCTTTTACTATAAAAATTATATCTGGTTTAAACTCATCAATTTTATTTAACAATCTTTGATTTAAATTATCTATATCTAATGGCAGTTTTAACTTATCAAAAACTTTTGTAAAAAAAGTTCTTTTTATGTTGTTTTTATATTGATGTAACTCTTCTACTATTAAATCATCTCTATTTTTAAAAGCATCTAAAATATGATTTATTCTATTTGGAGAACTGTTTGAAATAAATAATAGTTTTTGTTTATATTTCATTTAAACTTATCTCCCTATAATTATCATCGCAAAAAAATGATATTTTTTTATATCTAATAGCTAAAGAGCTTAATACATTTAAAGTGTCCGTTGTATTCCAATCATTAAACCTATTTTTTTGATGAAATAAAACTCCATACACATTATAGTTTTGTTCTTCTTTATCATCTAAGAGATTTAAAAGCAAATATACCCAACTAAAAGAGTGTTGAAATTTTTCTTTTATTTCACTATTGGTAAAAGTTTTACTTTTTAATTCTATAAGATATATATTTAACTTTTTATCATTGGTATATTCAAGTAAAATTTTTTCTACTTTTCTTTTTTTACTTTCTATAAAAGTATTATTTTCTGTGTTTAATAGCCAATATTTTGAATCTTCGTTAAGATTTATTATCTTAACTTTTTCTAAACCATTAGTATTATGTTCTTCTATCTCTACAAAATTATTATTTATCTCTTTTATAATAGATTCTGCTTTTAGAAACTGAAATAGTTTTTCTTTTTTAATTATATTCATAAAGCCAATCCATTAAATATTCATATTGTTTATTTAATAACTCTTCTATTTGTGTAAAAGTTCCAAATTGAATATTTGATTCATTTTCATTTTTATATGGAATTATCGTATCACCATTAAAATAATATATTGCTATATCATTACTTGATAAGTTTATATTTGTATTTAGTTGTAATTCATTTTCTTCAATCATAGTTTTTAATTTTTCATCATCTATTTTAGATTTTAAATCAAATAGTTGAATATAATTTATAATAGTTTTTGCCATAGTTGAACTATGAGTAGCAATTATGAGCTGGTTTTTACTTGCAAAATCTAAAAGTAATTCTATTAGTTCTATTTTCTTTTTTGGATGAAGATTCATCTCTGGTTCATCAAGAAGCAATAAACTATCATTATCATTCCAATATTTAAAAAATAGATACACCATTACAAGTTGATTTACCATAGAAGAGCTAAGATGCATAGGCAATTTCTCTCCAGATTTTTTATGTATATATGATAAATCTGCCATAGCTATATCTTCTGACTTATCAATAGTTATATCTCCTTCTATTATAGAAGATATTTTTTTTAAAAATTCATTTTTTTCAAACTTATCAAGTTCAAATACAAGTTTTTTCATAAGCTGATCTACTGGTAAAGTATAAGATGAAGCAAAAAAGCTTTTATTGTTACTATTTAATTTTTCAAACTCTTCTATCATCTTATCTTTTATATCTTTTTCAAAAGAGTATATATATCTATAAAATGATGGTAAAAATAATCTTGTAGAAGGTAAATATGTCGCTTGTTTTGTCAAAGTATGTTCTATAATAGCACCTTCTAAATATCTATTGATTAACTCAAATGGTATCTCATCTATCTCTTCTTTTTTTATATCTGAATCAAGTATAAAAGTTATTTCTAATTCATTACTATTTTCTTCTTTAAAATATTCCATACTCCAATTACGACCACTAACACCATCATCAATTTTTATATTTAAAATATCTTTTAATTCAAATTTTAAACTTAAATCAGATTCAATATCTTTTTTAAATATTTTATTAACTTTATATTGAGAGATATGTTTAGAATAGTTTTTTGAAAAATTATCTAAAAAGTCATTGATACTTACACTAAATCTATACTCATTATCAAAAAATATTTCATTTATATTTATATCTATATTTTCTTTTTTTATTATTGTAGAAAAATGACCATAATCTTCTATATAATATTTTTCTTCTTGATTATCAAAATTATATATTCCCCAAATAAGTTGAGATAAATATGTTTTTCCAGAATTATTTTTACCTACAAATACCATCATTTTTTTGTCTAAATCAATTTGACAACTATTATTTATGGGACCAAATTTATTAATTTTTAATTTCATTTATTACTTCCTCATACTTTTTTCTCTCAAACATATTAAAAATACCACCATCAGTGCAGTTATATACATTAAATCCTATTTGCTTACAATATTCACTGAAATATATCCAATTTTTTAAACTTAAATGCATCATATATAAATCTTTTGTAATATCTTTTATAGTTTTTGTAGAATTTTCTGGATTTGTTCCATAAAAATGACTATCTTCTTCAAGTATCTCATAGCAAAGTCCATTGCCATCCTTACCTAAAAAGTAAAAATCTTTTATACCCATATAGATACTACTCATAAAAGCTACTCCAGTAACTGCTGCTCCATAAGTCAAAGTGGTAATATCAATTTTTCTATTTTTATAAAATGGAGTAGTAAATAAATCTGTTGCTACCCAGAAAATTTTAAACCTTTCATCTTTTATATATGGTTGAAATTTATCAATATAATACCATTTATAATTTAATAAAAATATCACATCTGGATTTTTTTCTAAAATTATATCTAAAAATTTTATATCCCATTCTCCAGTTGCAAGTTTTGGATCTACTATGATGTGAAAAGTTGGTTTTATATATTCATAATCTTCATGCAAAAAAGCCCTATTTACAAAAAAAGTTATTTCATCTTTTAATGGTTTTAAATCTTGTTTTTTAATAGATGGTCCATTTGCCACTAAAAAAGCTCTTTTACCTTTAAACTTATCTTTTAATTCTATATTTTGTTTTAAAAAATTATATTTACCATTTATATTTTTAGTCATAAAAACTATTTTTTGAGCAATATTTACTGCTTCAAAAAAATAATCATCAAGCCTAAGTTTAAAATCCCAAAAATTAAATTTTGCCATATTTCTCCCATAAAATTTCAGCTATCTCAAAATCTACTTCCCAATCTATATCAAAAGCTTCTTTTTCATCAAGTTCATATAAAAATGGGCTTTGTCCCATTCTATCGTTATATTTTTTGTATACCTCTATATCGGCGATAAAAGCACCACTATTTACTTCATAAAGTGGTTTTATAGTTTGAGTTCTTGGCCATTTTTCTTTTTTTCTATCATAGTTTATAGGACCATTGTCATCCCATAAAAATTTTTGCACTTTTGTAACACTCATAAGAGAATCATATTGTTCTAAATTTTTTAAATAAAATTGTATCATATTTTTATATAATTTTTCATTAACAAAAGGAGAAGTTACATGTGTCCATAAAACTATACCACTATCTACAATAGTTGGCACATAGTTTATAAGTTCATCTGTAGAAGTAGATGAATCTGCTAAATATTCTGGTCTATCATCTATAATAATTTTTGAGGAATTAAAACTTCTTGCTATATTTTTTACCTCATCATCATTTGTTGAAACTATAATTTTATCTATTAAATCTACTTTTAAAAGCTGAGATATTTTTATAAAAGTAAGCCCACCTTTTATAGCAGCAAAATCTTTTATATTTTTATTTTTTACTCTTTGACTACTTTTTCTCATAGGTAAAAAAACTGTTATTTTATTCAAATTAAATCTCCTAAATTACTAATTGTTACTAAATCATCTTTATTTTTTAATTCTTCATTTGTAGAATAATCTCTCATAAATATAAAATCTATTTTAACTTCTTTGGCTGCTATCATATCTGACATAGCATCTCCTATCATTACACTATTTGGATGATTTTTTACTATATCTTTTATAATTTCACTTTTTTTCTTTGGTGAGCCATATATTGCTTTAAAATATTTATCTATTTTTCTAATTTTAAAAATCTCTTTTAACTCTTTTTCTTTACTTCCTGAAGCTATATAAAAATTTTTATCTTTATAAAATTCTAAAAAATTTATTAAATCTTTTGTAAGATCGGCATTTTTGTATAATTCAAAACTTTTTTTAGAATATTTATCTAAAATTTTATTATAAATCAATTCATCAAAACCAACTTTTAAAATATCAGATAAAAAATATTCTACCAATCTATACCTTGAAACTCCAAAATTATTTTTGAAATACTCTGTAAATTTTTCTACTTTTAATTTATCATAGTTTAATTCTAAAAGTGTTTTTTCAAATGCTTTGATTTTTAGTAAATTGCTATCAAATACCACTCCATCACAATCTAATATAATTGTATCATATTTATTTAGATTCATTTTACTACCCCATATATTGAACTTTTCACTATATTTTTATACTTTGTATCAGTTAAGCTAATGAGTTTTATTTTAAAATTATCTATAATATATTGGTTTTCATACATAAGATATAACTCTTTTTTTGATTTTAATTCACTATATCCATCAAATCCCACTAAATAAATATCATCAGCATTAACTTCTTTTGATATTTGTAAGCTAATTGCAAGTGGTGAATCAAAATATTTTTTTATAAAATCTATCTTATTTAATTCACAAAATTTTTCATTTTTAATATCTATATTTACACTTCTTGGTGATGGAGCAAAAATAACTTTTTGTATATAATCTATATTTTTAATTTTTAATATTTCATCTCCTGCTACTGCAAAATATTTAATATTTGCAATATCATTAAAATATTCGATATATTTTGAAGTAGAGTGTATTAGCAAAATATCTTTATTTTGATTTAAAAAATATTTTATTATTTCTAAATGATTAACTACACTTTCACCCCCACCTATGATTAATACCTGTTTAAAACCTTTACTTAAAAATTTATTATATTTAACAACATTTTTTTGTAAACTATTAACAATACCACCAAGTGAATATCTATCTATCTCAAGAGTTTCCATCACATCTTTTTGTGGTAGCGAATAACTTCCAGATACCATATAAGCTAAATTTGTTCCCCAATTATATTTTTTGTGTAAAGGGGTAAAAAGTTCTACTAATTTACTTAAATCATTTAAATCAAAATCTAAATTTTCTTTTGATTTTAAATAAGTAAGAATTAACTCTGTTTTTAGATTTCCAGCTCCTCTTCCCATACCTAAGATTGTACTATCAATATATTCTATGCCATTTTTTATACCTGCTAATGTATTACTAAAAGCAAGTTCTAAGTTATTATGTCCATGAAACCCTAATTTTAAATTAGTTTTTTGTTGAATGTTTTTAATTAACTTTTCTAATTCTTCTGGATATATAGCACCATAAGAGTCTACTAAATAAATATATGAAGCTATTTTATTTATCTCATTAAAATAATTAAAGATTTTATGATTTTTATCTATTTTTGATATATACATTATATTTAATGCCACATCAAAACCTAACTTTTTCACATCGGTTGCTAGTTGTAAGACTTGTTCTATTTTATCTGGATCAGTTGCAATTCTAACTAATGCAATATCCTTTTGTAAATTATAGATATATTTATCTACTTTTTTATTTTCAAAATCTTTAGCATTTAGCATAATAACTAACTTTTTAGATGTGTTTTTTTTGATAAAATCTATTGTATTTTCATGTAAATAGAAATACTCACCTAAATACCCTTTTTTCAAAGGACTTCTGTATCCTATTTCTATATATTTTATAGGTAATTTTTCTATATAATTTAAATACTCTCTTACTAAATTTTTATCAAAATCCCAATTTGTATAATATCCACCATCTCTTAAAGTGCAGTCTAATAATTTAATCATCTAAAAAATCTCCTATATTTATTATTTTGATATCTATCTTATTAAATCCAAATACCTTTTTACCCAAGTCTTTCAAACTAGCACCTAGATGATAAGCTTCACTATTATCAATTAATAAAAATCTATCGTGAAATTTTGAAGATATTTTTATCTGTAGCTTTTTATATTGAGAATTATATTTCTCTGCATCCAATTTTAACTGTTTAGATAAAGATTTAGTGATAATTGTAAATTGTAAGTTCTCATATTTACTAAAAAGTGTCAAAATAGTATCATTTACATAGTTATCTATTAAAACAATATCTTTTTTAGCACTTTTTAATAAATCATTTACAAATACATAAGCATCATATATTTGTCCATCATAAAATATGCCCTGTTTTATTTCTAATTGATTATCTTGTATAGTACTTTTTACCTTATTCATATCTTGTTTTAGAGATATTACATCACTTTCAAGACTTAAAAATCTATCAACTGTAATTTTTTCACTATTTATTACATACCCATTTGTAATATATTGTTTTAATATTATTGTAGCCCATTGGCGAAATTTAGTTGCTTTTATAGAATTTACCCTATACCCTACAGATATAATCATATCAAGATTATAGTGTTTTACATTTCTCTCAACTTTTCTGTGTCCTTCATTTTGAACTATTCGAATTTTTCGAATAGTTGAAGTTTTATTGAGTTCTTTTTGTTTAAAAATATTTTTTATATGATAATTTATTGTATGAATTTCTACTTCAAACAATATCGCTAATTGTTTTTGAGTTATCCATACCGTGTCATTATCCAATTGAATTTCTATCTCAACTTCTCCATTATCATAAACTATTATTTGATTATCAACTATATTATTCACCAAGCAATCCTTTTAAAAAATCCACAGGATTTAAAACATCAAAAATAAGATTAGCACTTCTATTTCCACTAGTCTTTAAAAATTCTTTTGTAAATTCCCTAAATAAACTCTCTTTGTCTGATACTCTCTCTTTTTTTTCTTCTGGTAATATATTTATAAAACTTGTAATTTTATCTTCATCTTTGTAGAGATTATTTAATAGTTTTGCAAATGTATCTTGTGAAATTGTTACAATATTTTTTGAAAAACTTCCATCACTTATACTATTTGGTAATTTTCTAACTTCATATTCAAAATACTGCTTTAAAAGAGGACTTTGAATACTAAACTTTATCTTATTACCTAATGGTTCATATTTTCCTTTTTCAATTAATTGTATCAGTTCCTTTAAAAAATTATGCTTTTTCTTATATTTAAGTTCCACTTCATATATAAGATTTCTTACCTTTGTTTCACTTAATTTTAAGATTAAAGATATCTCATGGTAGTCTATATCGCCATTATCATTTACAAATTGCCCATCTTCTAAAAGTAAATTCATTATATATATTTCTATTTCTCTTTTTGGTAATGCCCCAAAACCATTTTCTAAAAATTTATTTATAAAATCTATTGTAAATTTTTCTTTATTATTTATGTTAATCATCTAAAACTTCTTTTATAATCTTATACTGTTTTTCTCTAAATTTACTATACTCAAACTCTTCTATCACAAATTTTCTTCCATTTTTTCCATGTTCTTTTTTTATTTCTGGATTATCCATATAATATTGGATTTTAGATGCTATTTCATCTATATTTCTTGGACTTACTCTAAATCCATTTGGATATTTGTCACTTATAGCTTCATAACTTCCATCTTCATTTCCTGCTAATATTGGCACTTCACAAGCACTTGCTTCTATAAGCCCAAGAGGCACACCCTCACCCTTTCCATACTCATTTTTACTTATAAGTGCAACTACATCAGAAGCATTGTAAAAATAAGGAATTAACTCATTTTCTACAAAACCAAAAAATATTACTTGACTTTGAAGTCCTTTATCTTTAACATATTGTTCAATATTGTTTTTATCTTCACCACCACTTGTAATAAAATATATAATGTCGGTATTATTTAATTTTTCGATTGCATCTATTATTAATCTATGACCTTTATTAGCTGTTTCTCTCATAAGTGCTACAGTTGTAATAATAAATTTATTTTCTAAATTTATATTGTATTTTTTTGATATAATACCTTTTGCTTCTTCTTTATCATATGGTTTAAAAAAATTTATATCAATTGGATCATATAAAAGATAAGTTTTTGGAATTATTTTATGAAATTCTTTTAGTCTATTTATAGTATATTGACAATCTATCCCTAAAACATCTGCATTTTTAAAACCAAACTCATACAAACCTTTTAAATTTATTAAGACATCAGTATTGTAACCAAATATAATATATTTACATCCATATATTTTCTTTAATATTGCTCCTAAAAATGATAAATTCACATGATTAAATATGATTAAATCTATATTTTTTATATCTTTTAGCAATGTTAAAAGTAATTTAATCAATAATATTTTATTTGTATATTTTATAGTTATATCACTAAAACCACTATATTTTTTATCAAATTTATCCAATGTTACTACTTGTACATTTTTAAAATCTTCTCTTAATGCTTTAACTTGATACCTGCTATATGTAGAAATTCCACCTGTACCTTCTATATCAAATCCTATAAATACTATTCTTTTATTATCCATTTACTTTTTCCTGCTATTGTTTTCGGTATATCTATAACCTTTTTAAAACTAAATTGATTTTCATCAATATTTGAAAACTCTTTTTTTACTTCATTATAAAACATATCTTTTATATTATCAATATCATTCAAACTAACATATAAAATTTTTATACTTTTGTCTTTTTTTTGAATCAGTTGAAAATTAACTACACCTTTAATTGATTTTAATATATGTGTAAAAAATTCACTATGAACTTCTATATATTTATTATCAATATATAAAACTAAAAAATCATTTTTTCTACCTTTTATTCCATTCATAGTTAATATTGAAATTTCATCATCACTATCAATAATATCATCTGTTTTATAGTTAATAAGTGGAAAAGCTTTATTAGTTATTGTGGTTATATTTAATACATCATCTTTATCTTTTAACCCTATAAAACTATCCCAAAAAAGTTTAATATTATCTGTTTTATCTTTTGAATACGCTATTACCCCTGTTTCTGCCATACCATATTCTACAATACAAGGAACTTTAAAAACTTCTTCAATAAGATGTATATCATATTGTGTTACTGTTTCAGAAGTAACTATAACACCTTTTAATTTTCTTTTTTCTTTAAAAACTAAATTATTTTCTTTTATATATTTTGCTAATTTATATATAGATGAAGTATAACCTATTATAAATTCTGGATTATATTTTTTATAATATTGATAATATTTACTCAATGTATCAATAGACATATCATAAGCATTTAGTCTTTTCGTATTAATTAACCAATCAGATAATACTCGTTTATATTGATTTATTTGTCCTTTTATTCCACTACCAAATAAATGTGAATGTCCCCAAAATAAAAGTATATTATCAAGAGGTTCTAATCCCCACCAACCCTTTGCCATATAATTATTTGCATAATTTATATTTGACTCTTTTGTAGAAACAGGGAATTTTGTAGGTTCTCCTGTACTTCCACCAGTAGAAATAATTGAATAATTTTTTAAATTATCAAAAATTAATTTCTGATTTTTTTGTATATCTTTTTTTGTTAAAATTGGAAAATGTTTTAATTCTTCTATCTTGCTTATTTTATTTGGTAAATTATATTTACTCTTCCATTTTATATAAAAAGGTATATTTTTATAAGCATTTTCCCATATTTTATTAAACTGTCTTATTTGAAATTTTTCTATACTTTCTCTATCATTAATAGAATTATACAGATTATTTTTTTGTTCTATTAAAGATAATCTATTTTTAAAAATAATTTTTTTTAACAACCAATTTTTAATCATTTCCTAATAACCCCCACTATATTTTGGGTTGAGATAAAGTTGCTTACCCCCCCCGTCTCAAAGATTATACCTATTTTATAGATAAATTCATAAAACTTATATCCATAGTATCTAATAGTTGATTTTAATCCATGTTTTATAGGGTATGTAGGATAAATATCTACTTTTAAAAATCCAAAAAGATTAAAGATTTGTTTTAGACTCCTTGCAGTCAAAAATGTCTCATGAGTAAAATCACCATACATTATACTACCTTTAAATACAGCTTCACCATTTGGCACTCTTACTATCAAAATTCCATCATCGTTTAGTATATTTTTCAAAAGTGGTAATAACTCTATAATCTCACTTTTTGTAAAATGTTCTAATACATCAAATAAAGTTATAAAATCAAATTTTTCATTAGTATTTTTTAAAAACTCAAAAATATCACTTTGAATTATATTAAATCCTTTATCTTTTAAAAATTGATTTTGTTCATCTCCTATTTCTACTCCATATAAATTTTTATATCCATTGTCTTTTAAGTATTTTAAAAACCTACCAAATCCACAACCTAAATCTAATATTTTAACTTCTTTATTTTGTGGTAAATTAACTTTTATATTTTCATCTAAATAAAAAATGCTATTATATAAACTTTCTATCTCATTTTTTGAAAATCCATCTGCTGATAAATACTTTTCATATATCTTTTTTCTATACATTTTTATCCTTTTAAAAATTCCCTAACAACTTATTTTCTTCTGTTAGATAAATAATTTCATGTTCTTTTTTTAGTTTTTCTAATATATTTTTATCTTTTATCTCATCTTCTATAGTAGTGAGTATAATTTGTAAATCATACTCTTTAGTTGCTACGTCGATAGCATCAAATAAACCTTTTTGATATTTATATATATCTCCATCAAAAGGAGAATCTATTACGGCAAATCTAAAAAATCTACTATTTTTATTGTAAACTAATACTGCGATTGAAAATAAAAAACTAAGTAGTTTTCTATATGTATGTCCATCATCTTTTTCATTTTCAAAATTATCATTATCTGCTACTTTTAATTTAAATTCTAAATTATAATTTTTATTTATACTTACTACAAAAATAGCACTTTCTTGAAATATAATTTTAGCAAATTTATCTATTATTGTAGAAAATTCTCCCTTATTTATCTTTTCTACCATAGATTTTATATCTTTATTTATCGTTTTTAATTGTTCATCTAAAGTTTCTTTTTCATTTTCTAACTCTTCCAATCTTTTAAATTTTGATATTTTTTCATTTAAAAGTTCTATTTTTGTAGAAATTTCAATTATCTCTTTTTCTAATTTTTTAAATTTGGAAAAACTATCTTCATCAAAAACTATTGATATAATCTCTCGTCTTTTTTGGTTTAACTTTTGCAACTTTATATCTATATCTTGTAACTCTTTTTGAAAAGAGTGTTTATTTTCTTGCATCACCTTTTTTCTATCTAGAGATAAAGTTTTATTAAATTGAATTATTTTTTCATAATTATTTTTTATGTTATCTGGAAAAATCATATTTAATTCACTAAACAATTCTTCTATTTCTTTTATATCTATTAAAAAATCATTTTTAATAGCATGATTTATATATTCAATTTCTCTATATAAAGATACTTTTTTCTTATTTAATTTAGCTATTTCTTGCTCTATATCATCAACTAATTGCTTGCTTTTCTTATCTTCTTCTTTATAAAAATCAAATTCTTTATATAATTCCTCTTTCGTTTTTAGAATTTCTAATAATTTATTTTTTTCTGCTTCAACATATTCTATTGTCAAATCTTTTAGTTCAGATAATATATAGTTTATTTCATTTTCAATTTTTTCTATATTTTCTTCTATTTCATATTTTTTTCTTATCAGTTTTCCATCTATTCCTAATAAATCTGAAATAATAGGTTTAAAATCTTTATCTTTTGATCTTTTATATTTATTTAGTCTAAAAATATCACTTTGATCATCTTGTGTTCTTAAAAAATAACTAATATATCTTCTAAAATTATGTAACTTTAACTTTAAAATACCTGATAAAACTTCTTTTGCTTTATCTATACCTAATTTACCATATTCAAATTTACTATCATCTAAATCTAAATATTCCATTGATTTATTTGATGTTTGGATATATATAGGAGTTCTTTTATTTACATATCTTTTAATAGTTATAAATTTTCCAAAATTTTCAATCTCTAAAAAAAATGCAAAATCTTCACCTTTAAAAATATTATGATTTAAAAAATTTGGTTTTTCTTTTAATAAACAAAAGTCAATAATCTCTAAAAATTTTGTTTTACCTACACTATGGGCATTTGCAAAAACTACATTTATATTATCGTTAAATATGATAGGCTTTAAAAGTTTATTAGCATATAGTTTTTTAAATTTCATTTTTTATCCTAATCAAATCTCTACTTACAATATATTCTATTTTATCAAAAACATATAAAAAGTTTATAGCAAATATTATAGGTTTTTCATCTATATTTAATTGTTTTTTTACATTATTAATTAAATAAGTTATTTTTATCTCTTCTTTGATATTTAATATGTCTAATATTACTTTACTAACTACTAATATATCTTTTTGTAATGGTTTTAATTTATGTGGTTTTAAATATTTCATACTTTACCTATAAAACAATATCTATAAAGAAAAAATATCATTAATCTCATAAGCTTTTTATCTTCGTTTTCATTTAATGATTTTGTATGTTTTTGTAATATATCATTTAAGATTTTAGAAGTTAATTTCTCACTGTTTGACATCGAATATATAGCAATTCTTATAGTATCACTTGCAGTTTCAATATCATCAACCAAATTTTCATTTATAAAAAAATCAAATAAAACATCCATCTCATTTTCATATTTTTTTATAAATTTATCATAAAATGCTACTAAATCATTCTTTTTATTTTTATCTTCTATATCTTTCATTATCTCTTTTTCATCAAGATTTTTATCTGGTTTATCAAAACTACTTAAGATATTTTTTATTTTTTCTTTATCATTATATATAATATTTCTTATCCACTCTACATCTATATCAAGTTCCGTTATATATAAATAGTTATTACCATTTTTAGTAGTTTGATTTATATCATAATGTGGCATTATTGTCTCCACTTTTATTTAATTGATTTAAGGCTTTATTATTATCACCTTTTATATTTATGTTTTCACTTATTTTTATAACTTTACTTGCTACAAATAAACTTACAATCAAGCCTAATATACTACAAATGCCAGCTATTATATTAAATGTTTCCATTTACCAATTCCTCTAACATATTTTTTTGATTCTCTTTATATCTTTCAAAAGTAAATTTTTCCAATAATAGCTTATTGCCATTTTGACCTAATTTATCTTTTAAATCTTTATTATTTTTTAATAGTTTTATTTTTTCTACCAATGTATCTATATCATTTACTTTAAAGCTATACCCATTATGTTCATCTATCACTACATCACTTGAACCACAATTTTTAGCACTAAAACAAGGTTTACAATATTCCATTGCTTCTAAATATACTATTCCAAAACCTTCTCTATCTGAAATTAAAGTAAAAATATCACAATATTCCAAATAAGTTGCCGTATCTTTTATAAAACCTTTTAAATCTACTTTATTTTCTAAATTTCTTTTTATTATCTCTTCTTTTATATAATCTTGTCTATTTCCTTTACCTATAATAGTAAAATAAATTTCTTCATCATTTAGCATTTTAATTGCATCTAAAATATTTAAGATTGATTGTAATTTATAACTTTCATCAAGTCTTAATATAGTTAATATATTAAATCCTTGTTTATATGGATTTAATTTTGAACTTTTATTTTTTAGTTTAATACAATTTGGAAATATATCAATTTTTTGATTTTCAATATCAAATAATTCAACTATCTTATTTTTTGTATAATTACTTACTGTTAAAATTTTATCAATCTTCTTAATAGCACTATTTTTTATAAAATCTAATTTTTGCCACACCTCTATACCATGAGTTATAAGAATATGTTTGGCTTTAGTAAAGTATTTACTTAACAAAAATATAGGTAATAAATTTACATGAGACCATACAACTATATCATATCTATTAATTTCTAATAAAATATCTTTTATAAACAATAATTTATTAGAACTATAACTTTTGATATAATCATCATTGAAATTATCATGTAATGATAAAACTTTTGTTTCTATTTTATTCTCCTTTAAAGCTTCTATAAAATATTTATTAAATGTTTCTATTCCACCAACTTTACTATATGTCATCAAACTAACAAAAAGGACTTTCATCTTAAAGTCCTTTTTGTTAGATATATAATTTGACTATATTTTAATAATAGTAAAATATATAATAAATATTCTACCCCCCCCTAATTATGCTTACAAACATAGTAGCTATATATTCAACTTCATCTTTTTTTATATCAAAATAACTAGGCAAATTAATCCCTCTTTGATAAACTTTATGTGTTATTGGAGTATTGCTTTTTTCATACATTGGCATATCTGATACTGGATAAAAAAATGGTCTACTATCAATTCCTTTTTCTTTTAATTTTTTTATTAAATTATCTCTTTTATCTTCATTAAATCCTATTATTTCTATACATATCATCCAATATACATTTTTATAACTTTCTCTTTGAATATTTAGTTTTATATTTGGAACATCTTGTAAATATTCTTCATACCAATCAAATATTTCTTTCTTTTTAGCTAAAAGTTCATCTATTCTATCAAATTGTGCTACACCTAAAGCTGCTTGAAGATTTGTCATACGATAATTAAATCCCACCTCTTCATGCCAATATCTTTTAGTTTTACTCATAGCATGATCTCTTAAAAGTTTCATTTTATTATAAAGAGTTTCATCATTTGTAGTTATCATACCACCTTCACCAGATGTCATAATTTTATTACCATAAAAACTAAATATTCCAGCATCACCTAATCCACCAACTTTTTTACCATTAACTGTTGCTCCATGAGCTTCTGCTGCATCTTCTACTACAAAAAGGTTATATTTCTTTGCTATTTTATTTATATCTTCCATATTTGCAGGATGTCCATAAAGATGAACAGGAATTATCGCTTTTGTTTTTGATGTGATCGCTTTTTCTATAGCTTTTGGGTCTATACATAAAGTATCTTCATTAATATCAACAGTTACAACTTTTGCACCAATATATTTTACAGCACTTGCAGTTGCTACAAATGTAAAATCTGGAATAATAATTTCATCGTTTTTTGTAATACCTAAAGATACTAAAGTTAAATGTAAAGCTGTTGTGCCATTAGAAGTAGCAAGAGCATATTTTGTATTGCAAAACTTAGCAAACTTCTCTTCAAATTCATCTATATATTTTCCAAGTGAAGAAACCCAACCAGACTTTATAGCATCTGTAACATAATCTATTTCTTTTTGAGTTATACTTGGTTGCGATATTGGTATCAATTTATTCATATTTGTCCTTTCTATACCACTCATAAACTTCCTTTATCCCTTCTTCAAGTTCAGTTTTATATTTCCATCCTAACTTATTTAATTTTATTACATCTGTAAGTTTTTTCATAGTTCCATCTGGTTTTGAAGTGTTAAAATAAAAATCTCCTTTAAACCCAATAATATCTTTTATTAAATAGGCAAGTTCTTTAATAGATATATCTTTACCACTTCCTATATTTATATGAGTATTTCTAATTTCTTTATTTGTATGCGAAATTATATCACAACTTTCATTTATATTTAATTGTTTATTTATTATATCTTTAAAATCTATATTTTCCATCAAAAATACACAAGCGTCTGCCATATCTTCATTATACAAAAATTCCCTTTTTGGTTTTCCACTTCCCCAAACCTCTATACTAGTTTTGAGTGATGAGTTTTGAGTGATGAGTTTAATACCATATTTTTCTAATATGTTTAAAATTTCTTCTTTACTACAATTTCCATTTACACCTTCAATAGGATTTTTATCTAAATCTTTTCTTATTGCTTCAAAGTTTTCATCTTCTAAACATTTTCCTAAATGTATTTTTCTAATGAGTGCCGGTAGGACATGCGATTTTTCAAGGTCAAAATTATCATTTTTACCATATAAATTTGTAGGCATTACAGAAATAAAATTAGTTCCATATTGAATATTAAAACTTTCACACATTTTAATACCAGCAATTTTTGCAATAGCATAAGGTTCATTTGTATATTCTAATTCACTTGTAAGTAAATATTCTTCTTTCATAGGTTGCGGTGCATTTTTTGGATATATGCAAGTGCTACCAAGAAACATAAGTTTTTTAACATTATATTTATAAGCATTATAAATTACATTATTTTGAATTTGAAGATTTTCATATATAAAATCGGCTCTATAAATATTATTTGCTACTATTCCACCAACCTTTGCAGCAGCAAGAAAAACATACTCAGGTTTTTCTTTTT
>Ga0256837_1000598_pt1 | contig 29477 bp, 21 predicted proteins | sample 4562384metaG_FD_185976 | JGI IMG/M metagenome (GOLD analysis project Ga0256837, IMG submission 185976) | Hydrothermal vent microbial communities from Guaymas Basin, Mexico - 4561-384 | ecosystem: Environmental > Aquatic > Marine > Hydrothermal vents | place: Mexico: Guaymas Basin | collected... | reverse complement strand
TTTGAGTAGCTATGATCTGTTTTTGTGTATTGTTTGGATATAGGCGAACTTTTACAGTTTTCAACATAACTACTCCTTTATAGAATGGTGTGTATGCTGTAATTGTAGCTAATGGATATACAAAAATCAAGACATGCAACACATCTACTTCATGCTCATTTAGTATGTTGTAACTAAATATAGATACAACATACTAACAAAAGAACATATAGATTATTTAGGTAAAATATGTGAACTACCCAACCGCTAAACAAGTTTAGACGATGAGGTAGTTCACTAAAACAATAAAGCATTTCTTCTTGAAATTAATGTAAATTTTTTTGTTTTATCTTTACACATATGAACACCAGCCTTATAATATTTTAAAGCATTGTTTATATTATTGTTTTTTTCCTCTTCATATATACCAAGATATAAATAACCATCACAAATATTATATTTCAATAAGTAGTTTGCAGGTGGAATAATATATTTTGAAAAATACTTATTATGTTTAATACCAAAAAATCTAATGTTTTCTTTAATTAATATTTCATTCATAAAAATCGAATTACTATATTTTTTATAAATCAAATAGAGTTTTTTTATATATTTTTCTCTACTTATTTTATGTGCAATTGACTTATTTCTTATAGAATTAAGATTTGCCAAAAGCGGTTTTATTGTTTTAAACTTTTTGAATTCTCTAACATAATCCTTATGCTCTAACTCATATTTCAAATTCAAAGTTTCTGTTTCATAGAATAGTTGCTTTGAATATAAATTTGTAATAACTAAAAAAAATAAAAGCAATAGTTTACTATGCATCTAATTTTCCCCTGTTTCTAAATCACATTTTGATATTGTTGACCAACACTTATATTTTCTTTTTTCTTGCTTACCTAACGTTATTAAATAAACTCTATTTGGAAATGGTAAAGGGTATTTTAAATCAATTTTGAACATTTTTGTTTGATTTAATGGTCTTATTGTGATTTTAGTTGCTGCATGAAGTTTAACATAATCATCATTACTTTTAAAACAATTTGCTTGTGATTTATCAAAATCTCCTACACCTTGCTCATAATAAGCACCACTAACACCTCCTCCCCACTCAACAAAATCACTTGCGAGACAACTACTATTAGCTAATGCACCTTCATTAAATGAATTGCCAACTAACATTCTATTTTGTCCTGCTGCAATATTAAAATCATCACTTAATGCAAACTGAATATGTGAAACTTTTTGCGTTAATAACTTTTCACCACTATTTAAAGTTACAATTTTGTCTATAAAAGAATCGTTTTTTGCTATAAATGTTGAAAGAAGGTTTCCTGAACTATCATATGCTTTCAACTCATAATCTCCGATATAAGGAACTACTATTGTTAAAGTATTAACAGCACCATAAAAAATTGTATTAACTGGTTTTTGAACTATAACTTCCTTTTTCTCTTCTTCATAATGATCTGTATGACTACTTTTTGTGTACCACCAATGAATAGATGGAAAATGATCATTCTTGTTTTTTTCAATCGTAGTTAACATATCATTCTCAATTTGTTCTTGAGAAAAACCAAACTTTTTAAGTTTTGATTTTTTATTTTCTATATCTAAATTTCTAAAATCTAAATAAGTTTCTTTTTTTAATGTTCCAGATGAAATACTATAGTACATTAAAATCATATCGTTTTGATTATCCGAATCTTTTCTTGGATCAAGACCATAAATATTTTTTACATACTTTGTATATGGTGGAGCAATTTTAGAGTATATTCTATATTTATTGTTATACCAACCCCATTTTTTTTGACTTGATGTTAGCAAATATATCGTTGAAATACCACCAGTTAGAAAATGAAACATAATCTCTTGTTCTTTTGTTTGGCTAAGAAATGTTTTAACCTGCTCTTCTTGCGTTTTCAATATTGTTGTTTGTAAAGAACCTTTTTTTTGTGTTGGTGGCTTATTTTTTGTTGTTTCATTATGATAATCTACCGTTGTATCATAATAAAGTTGATACTGGATTGGAACATTGTCTTTTAAAGGTGAAACAACTTTTCCATCTAACAATACAACATTAGATGAAGGCAATTTTGACACATAGTTGCTATAATAACCAAATGGACCACCAATATACTCCTGAATAACTATAAGATCTGCTATACCATTTGTTTCCGTTGTAAATGTCCCATTAATATCTGTATTATCTATTGTTATTATGGAATTATCAATTTTATAATCAATGGCACTTTCTCCATTGTTTCCACCCGTTGAATCATTTACAAGAATATCACATTCAAAATCACTATGAACAACATCTCCTGATAACTCATCTGCATACTTAAAACACTCATCTGCTTTAATATTTGTAGATCTATATCTTATGCCTTCATTATTTTTTGCAATAATATCAAATACATCATCATTAAATTTATCTCCACCAATTGCACACAATGTTTGTACATTTTCATCTAAAATAAAAGCATCTTGAAAATTATAATCATCAGCAATTATATTTACATCATCAAAACCAAAATATCCTTTATAATTATTACAAGAATTATTCTTCACTAAAGCAACAATACTTGGCTTACTAAAATCAAAAGAAATTTGCTTCTCTAATTTGTTACTATCTTTTAATTCTATAAGTTTAGATCCATTTTTAACTCCAGCAAAAATATAATAATCTGAGCTATCTAAATCGTTAATAATATCTATGTTTGCTCCATACAACCTTAATGCATCTTTTAAACTAGAACTATTTTTAATTTGAGATATATCTCTTCTTGTGGAAATAACAACAACTGAACCATCTTCTTGGTTTTTTAATAAGTTTGCTAAATCATTAAGATCTGATATTGTATTTGAGTCATAATATCTATGTTCTTTTATGTAAGCATATTTATTTATAATAAAAATACTTATATTATCTTGTGTTTCAACCTTATCGTACCCTTCAATCATTGTATAGCATCTATCTGTCTCATCACAAGAGGACAACACTATATCTCTTGTTAAATTTATCCCATTAGATTGAAGAAATGCAACAACATCTTTTGCTGAACCATCTGGTGCTAAAGAAAAATATCTTTTTTCTTTCCAATTATCACTTAAAAGAGCTTCATTAGTTTGTTCTTCTGCTTCCGAAATATTGTTAAATGAAATTGAATAATCTACAATATCTGAATTTATTGTTTTAATTGCTTGATCTATATTTCCTTGATTTCCTGTTGATTCAATAATGTTTGCATCACTTAAACTAACTTTATCAATTGAAGTTTGAAAAAAACCTTTTGTTTGATATTCAAATACAGTTTGAATTGATGGTCTTGCCTCTTCAATATTATTAATTCTAATACATCTTTCATCTGCTGCATATTTATCCGCATCAGTTATAGAAGCATCTATTTCTATATCTTGATCAATTGCTTGTGAAGTACATTTTTTTATTTCTTCTTCAACTTTATAACCTATTTCATATTTTAAACATTGCTGTTTTACTGTTGTTAGAATATTAACTTTTGGATAAACATAGGTACCATCTTCACATTTATCTACAAGTGACATTATGCTTCCATCTTCTGTTAAAATAGGCATAAGATCAACTTGACCATATTTTTTCTCACATCTATATTTGCTTAAACACTCCTCTTTTTCCAAATTTTCATTTTTCAAACAATCTACTAAGTCTGAACATTGTGAATTTGGACATTCAACTGGAAAAACTTCTACATTTTGTTGTTTTAAACAGTGCTGATTTGAAACTCTTGCTGGAGGACACTTATAAACATTGTATCTAATATTTTGCTTATCTTTGATACGAACAAAATTTCCATTTTCTTGCATATATTTATAAGAATATTTTTTAAATGGATCAAAACTATCTATTTTTTCACAACTATCTTGAATAAAACCTTTACATTCATTTACTTGACATATTGCTTGATCTATATCTTCTTGGCAACTTGGTGAAGCATCTATACTTGAGTAAGTTAAACAAGTTGTTTCATATGGCTCTAAATTTAATGTTGAAACTTCATCATATTGTGTACATATGTATTGTTTTTTAGGAAAATCCAATGAATATTTAGCATAAGAAAAATCGTATTTGTGATTATTGAATTCAAAAAAATCATTATCTTTATTAATCTTCCAGGTTCTTTCTATTCTCCACCATGGCAAACAAATTTTGATTGGTCTTAAATAATCTTTTGAATCTATCATTATTGGACAAAATCTTTGCTCATGAGAATTACTTTTTAACCATTTTTTAGATAAAGACAAATCTATATAAGTATTAAGTTCATTTTCATTACATACTGAATCTTGTTTTAAGAAATTACTATATGTTTGAGCTATGTTTTGACCATTAACATATTGTTTCGAACAATCATCTCTATGATAACCTATCCAAATATCTTTATTATTATCTGGAACTATTGTTTGAAGAATAGCGGTTGCAGTTGCTGAAGTTTTTGGAGTATAAACAAATCCGCCATAAGATGACACTTTTGATAAACATTCTTCATATGTCATTTTATCTCTACTTATTGCATATGTTTTATCTCCTATTACAGTTCTGTTTTCAAATGCAATATCAAATGTAGAGTTGCTTGGTAAATCTAAATATTTACAATAATCATCGTTGCTATCATAAATTCCATATCCAACAAAAATTCTTTTATTGTCATACTTCGAAACATCTGCATTTTCTATTTGTCTTGATTTTATTTTTTCAAAAGAATCAATAAAACCACCATAGGGTGTATTTGTAATTCTTGAACCATGAATTAAATCTACACTATTACTTTCACGCTCTACAATTTTTTTTTCAGTTGCAAACAAAGATATACTAAATGCACTTAAAAATGCAATAGTGACTATTTTATATTTAAAGTTTTGTAACATTTACCATCAACCTCCACTGAATCAACACAACCAGTTTTAACACAAAGATTTTTGTTAGCATCATATTTTTCATCACTATTACAACTTGCTTTAACACACGTTCCATCAATAGTTTTTAAAGCATCACTTGGACACCCATTTACATTTCCGCATGTTGGAAAGTAAGGCTTTGCACTATCACACACATCATTCATACATACATCATCTTTAGTTATTTTTTCAATATAACTATTAATATATTGATTGAGATCATCTTCTTGATATATTTGTGGATCAAAACCATTTGGACAATAGTTGTATTGACACATATGATCTTTAGAGCAATCAAGAGGTGAACACACAAACGAAGTTAATCCGTTTGCACTACTTGTTATTTTTGTAGAGAAATCAATTTCATTAAATGATGGTGCTATATTGCTTTGAACAATACACCCTTTTGAAAAAGTTGAATACAAAGATTCTCCCAATAAAAATTTTGTATCATCTATGTTTTCTGGTGTTGCTATAAAAAAAGTTGTATTATCTATTTTATTCAAACACTCTTCTTCTGTAATTTCTCCATTAAATACAGCATATGTTGCATTATTGTGTGATGTAAATGCTGTAAATCCATTGCGGATCAATTGTGATAAATCTTTTTGTGCATAAAAAAATCCATCTTTTAAATCATCTTCAGGTATCGTAGGAAGAATACTAAGTATCCCTATTTTTCCTCTTCTATATGTATCATAAAACTCTATCTCACCATTATCATTTACTTTTGCAGATATAATTTCACTTTTACTATAAGGTTCATCAAAATGACCAACTTTACCAGATATATAACATGAAGATTGTATTAAACCAAGTGGTTGATTTTGAATTTCAAGATTATAAAGTTCTAGTTGCTTATGATTATCGCTAACTTTAATTTGCCTAATACCTTTTTCATTGAATACAGAACCATTAAACGTACAACTGCCATTTACTAAAAATAATCCTTTAATACCTTGAGCATCTTCTAACTCTATCGAATTTCCATTTGCTTCAAATTTAACAAGACGAAATTTACACTCTTCATCATTTGAACTACATAAACCATTAATAATTTTTGTTGCTTCTTCTGATTTGTATCCACCTGCAAATGATGCTTTTATTAAAGGGCGTTTTTCTTCTACATCAACCACTTTAGAATCTTCATCACTACTATAACAAATATTTCCACTACGAAAATCTGGTGCACAACTTTTTTGAACTTCTTGAATATTCTCACATCTATCAGCAAGTTGAACATCACCATCATTACAGTAAACATTACTTCCACACATTCCATTGTCTAAAACAATTTGTGAAGTATTACAAGCTGTTTTCATACGACATTCATTAAATTCATCAAAATATGTAAATGCATCATTTTTACAAGTTTTTAAAGGTTTTTCTCCGCAAACACCATCTATTATCTCACAATTTGGAACCATAGCACAATAGTTAGAGTAAGCTGATTTAAAAGCTTGTTTATCATTACATCTTGTTTGTTTAACACATTTTCTAAATGTTTCATCATAAACCATACCTTTGTCTTTACATATATCATTATATGATGCAACACATCTTCCCAATTTTTTATCTAATACAAGAGGTTTTTTACATTCAATAGTACACTCTTGATACTTTCTTACACAATTGTTTTTAGGTGGATTTATACTGTTTGGTGCTTTTTCTAAAACAAGTGTATTGTTCTTATCTATATCTATATCCTCTTTTTTGAATGAGGAAAAACCACTATCAATAACTTCCCAATTATACCCTTGTGAATTGTTTTCATCTTTACAAGAGTAACTATAAAAATTATAATGAACTTCTTTGTAGCAATTCTTTGATTGTGGAGTTGATGAATTTACATTTGCTGAGAGCTCCTCAAAATTTCTTACAGATTGATCTGGATCTGTTTTTTTAAATTCTTTATAACCTTTATTGCGAATTGTATAACCAGTTGGACATGTGTATTCATAAAATTTATAAGGAACATGTATAGAAGCATTATCTATACTTGGTGTTTTTGAATTTACATCTTTTTTTAATTCTAAAATATTATTAGATTTTATATCTGGATCACGCTTTGTGTAAGAAGTGTAGCCTTTATCTTGAACAATAAAATCTTTTGGATATTGATACTCATAGAATTTATATGTTATATCTTTATAGCAATTATTATCTGGCATTGAAGAGTTATTTACTGGTTTTGATAACTCATTACTATTATCTATAGTATAATCATTATCTAAACGTTTAAAATCTGCTATTCCTTTATCAATTATACTATATTCATTTGGACATTGATACTCATAGAATTTATATGTTATATCTTTATAGCAATTTTTAAGTGGAACTTCCATAGAATTTGCATCTTTTTTTAGTTCTGTCTCATTAACTTTTGTAACATCAAAATCGCTTTTATTAAAAGAATTACTTAAACCTCTATCTAAAATAGTATAACCATTAGGGCAATCGTAACTATAATAGTTGTAATAAATTTTTTTAGAACAATTTGCTACTGGAGGATTTGAAGAATTAACATTATCATCAAGAGATGATTGGTTATTTCTGCTTGTATCTGGATCACGCTTTGTGTAAGAAGTGTAGCCTCTATTGACAATACTATATCCACTTGGACATTGATACTCATAGAATTTATATGTTATATCTTTATAGCAATTATTATCAGATATAGAACTATTATTAATATTTCCACCTAAATTATTTTCTTTTTCAATATTTGGATCTATTCTTGTGTAATTTGTGTAACCACCATTAATTGTTGTGTATCCACTAGGACAATTTGCACTATAATACGTGTAAGTGTATTTTTTATAACAATTTTTCAATGGCGGAGTTTTTGAATTTTCATTAGATGTTAAATAACTTTCTTGTTTCTTCTTTGGATCATCAACTTTTGTTCCTTTTGAACCTTTATTGCGAATTGTATAACCAGTTGGACATTGATAAACATAAGATTTATATGTTCTTTTGACACTCTTAACAGATTTAGGTGCTGTTGGAGAGTTTACTCTATCATCAAGAGATGATTGGTTATTTCTGCTTGTATCTGGATCACGCTTTGTGTAAGAAGTGTAGCCACCTACAGTTCCATCATTATATCTATATTCATAATAATCATATCCAACATTTTTATAACAATTTTTTGATGGTGGAGTTGAACTATTATAAGCACTATCTAATCCCCATTCATAATAGTTTTTATACGACTCTTTTCTACCTGGGACGCTTGTGTATCCTTTATTTATAATACTATATCCACTTGGACATCTATATTCATAATAATTATAACTTACATTTCTGTAGCAATAATTTCCATCTTTATGTGGTGCATAAGACGGACAAGTTCTTTTAAATGTTGTTAAATTTCCATTTGAATCATAACTCTCACTACATTCATACTTCGCCCAACTACCATCATTTCCACCACCCCTACACCATTCAAGATTATGTCCATATTCAATTCTTTTACAATATTGTCTTGACGATTTATCATAGTATATTTTTGGTGGCAATGAAGAATCACTATACCATGGAGATTGTGTAGGGTATCCACACCAATGAATATTATCATGATTTCTTCCTGAACCTTGCCATCTTACACAATATTTAAAATCACCATCAGGAACATTTGCCTTACCACAGTATTTACCAAAACTAATAACATTGTTTTCATTTACTGGACTATACCAAGCTGGTAAATTTGTTGTTGTGTACATCCATTTCGTTGTAGGATTTTTTACGTAATATTCCTTATATGCAGCAATATAGTCTCTCAAAGATGCTGTATGTCTTATTGAGCTGGAACTTGCAATATAATCTTTAACAACTCCTCTATGTTTTACAACATTTACTCCTTGAATCCATCTATCTATTATTGAAACTTTATATTCTTTTGATGTTCCTCTTGCATAATCAATAGCTTCTCCAGTATGCCTAGACACATAGCTTTTCATATAATCTCTTACATTTCTAGTATGTCCAATGGAATAACCTTTACTTTTATCAATTACATATTTTGTATGTTTATCTGATGTTCCTTTAACAAAATCAACCACATTTGAAGTATGTTCAACAACAGTTCCTTTTGTATAATCTTTAACAGTACCTGTATGTTCTATAATTGTTGCTTCATCTGAAAAATCTTTAACAATACCTGTATGTTCTTCGAAACCACCTTTTGTGTAATCTATAACAGTACCATTATATTCAGTTGCTACACCATTATAAAATTCTTGTTTAATAGAGCAACTAGAAAAAAGTTCAATAGATTGCAATAATATTAAAAAAAATATTTTATACATGGAAAACTCCAAATAATTTTTCATATCTAATATATATATAAAAAGAAAGTGTAAATAACACTATAGGAAAAACAAAAGCAAAAATTCCTTTTGAAAAAACAGCTTTAAAATCAACATTTGAAGGAATTGAGCTAAAAACAAGAGATATTATCAAAAATAGATAGATAAAAAAATTCGTTAATGTTTTTTCAAAATAAATAAAAAAATCTGTATAAACGTAGTATGAAAATGGTAACAACATCAAAGGAGCCATTGAAATAAAAAATACATTATAACGTGTTATATTACTACTATTGATATAACCTAAAGTATAATAGATTTTTCCATTTTCAATTCTTTTTGATGGAAAAACTGAAATCCATGTCGGTTTACCATTTGTTAATATTGAAACAATCAAGTGTGCTAATTCATGAAAAACTGTACCAACAAAATAACTAACCCATGCAAAAAAAAGATTTTGCTTAGATTGTTCTTTTATTTTTCCTATAAATGCAGAAAATACAATAGCTATATAAAGCATATTTTCCTCACTAGATGTATATATAAAATTTAATATTTTATCTTCCACAAGAACTCCGAACTTTTTCTATTTTTGTATTTTATATGGGATACAATTCCCCTCTTCTGTTAATATACCATCACACAAACTTTCAGTTGAACATCGACTACCGTCATTAAATGTGTTTAATATATTACAAACTACTTCTAAACATTGATTTGTTTCATGATCATATTCAAACCCATCATCACAGACATTTGTCTTTTTTATACACTCTTTAAGACTATCAACATATTCATATTCACTATTAGAGCATAGTTTTTCATTTTCATCAATACATAAATCTTTATCTTTAATATATTTATAATTAGTATTTTCACAGTATCCAATAACCTCATCAACACAAAATCCACTTTTTTCATCATATGAGCCATAATAACATGCTTCAGTAGAACTTATACATATGTCTTGACTTTTATCATAATTATCATTTTGGCTTTTACATAGTTTAACATAACTTTCTATATGCTCACATCTATCAAGCAAAGCATTATATGTTTCATTACCACAATACGTTTCTATACGCTCACATCTATCATTATTCCATTTGTATCCAGTCTCACATGAGCCTTCTGATATTTCAATTTTTGCACAAACTCTTTCTGAATCAATTGGGCAAATAAATTTTTTTCTTACACAATTATTTTTAGGTGGAGTTGCACTATTTGTACATAAAGGATTTCCACAATCATAACCAGTTTCTATAATACTCCATTTGTTATCATAACTATTTGTGCCATCTTCACAATGATAACTATACCAATCATATTCAAGTAAACACTCTCCATCTTCTGTTTCTATTGAACCTTTTGGGCATCTTGCATTTGCATAACAAAATTGTTCTTCCGATTTATATCCATCTGGGCATGATGGCTTATTGTATAGATTATGAATTCTATATTCAACTTCTAAGATAAATGGTGATTGTGCCCTTGAAGATTCAGATTCAATTGCTGATAACGAATAGTATCTTTTTAAACTATTTTGTGAAACTTCAAAAACTTCTGAACCATATCTACTATCTTGAACAATTAATCGATTATGATAAGGAGTAATATACGGTATAGCATAACTTCCAAAAAAACTCATTTTTTTTGGATTTTTAATAATATCTTTAAAAGATGCAAATCGTTCATATTTATTTGTTGATACCAACAAATGGACTGTTTGATTTACTTCTAGTAAATTAATTCCAGAAACAATATTACCTTTACTGTTTCTATAAGATATATTTTCTCCTGTTCTAAGCTTATGATTCAAATTACTTAATATAGCAAAATCAGACCCTCCTGATGTGCTTGGATCGTACTGAGTATATTTTAAATTATTTGACCCAACAACAGAAAATTTAAAACTATTGTTTTCATCTAAATAAACTCTTCCTCTAACAGTATTTTGAACAAATTCTCTTCCAATTACTTCTTTATAATTATAAATTTCTATCCATTGCTCTTGTTTCTCATCTAAGAACCTACTTCCATATAAGCCTAAACCATTGATATTAATATTTTCTCTACACATATGATGATCATAATCATAATATTTCCCATTTACAAAACATTGATCATCTCTTTGCCCATCAAAGTTATCATCTAAAAAACATTTATCACCAACTTGTATTTCATTTGCTAAACAAAATTTAGTTAAAGTTTTTTTTACATGATGTGCAACCGAATAACTATCGGAATATTCTTCCACACCATCACATTTTTGAGTTTTGTTTTCACAAACTTCATTACCTAAGAAATCTTTTTTACAATTAAATTTTTCACTTTGAATTCTTTGCATATAAACAATTTTATTTTCAGTTTGTTTATAATCTGGTTCTCTTGTAATCAACTGTTTTTGAACTTCAATTGTTGATGTTGTATTGATAATTCCAACATCAACAATCCCATCATTAGTAAAAAACTTATTTTGTCCATATATACTTGTTGTAAGACACAATAATCCTATATAAAATATTTTCATAATTAATTGCCTTCTTTCTTATCATCAAATAACAACATATAAATAAACCCTCTTTTTGTCTCTTCATATGATTTTGGATTAATATACATATCAACAGTTAAATTTTTACTTGTTCCATAAATAAACATATTTATATTATCCAAACTATATGCTCCATCTTTAATAATTTCTTTATTAGTTTTTGTAAAAGTTGAATAAAACATATTATTTTCATCAATCTTATTTAAAATTTCACTATAAGTTAATTGTTTTTTTGAATATATTAGATAAGAATTTAATCCAAAAAACCTTGATGATTTAGATTCATTTTTCGTCCCACTATATTCTCTTTTAAAAGAGCTTCCTGATTCTTTTTGGTTTTTAAATAACAAACCATTAATATTTGATAAATCTTTAATAGAATTAAAGATTTTAAATCTAAAAAATTCATTGTTTGTATCAAATACAATTTTTGTGAAATATTCTGCATGAGCATCTTGACTATATAAAACAAATCTACCATCTATAAAAGTATCATATTTTTCTTTCTGCAAACTTTCCAATTCTCTCCAAACTTCCTTTGATTCATACTTTCCAGAAGAAGTATTGTATTCACTTATAGTTTTTCTTATTTTTTTATTTAATATCCGTTTAATGATTTTAAAACCACCAACTGTTTTTAAAAGAATCATTTCATCCATAAATCTAATTGTTTCATCTTCATCGTATGAAACTAAAATACCACTTTCATTGGTACTAAAACCATATGCTGGATGAAAAATTGAATAATAATCAATAATATTATATATATAATATTCTCCATTATTGTAATCAATTGATGATGGTCGGAGTAATCCGTAAATAGCAAAAGAACCATCAACTTTTATATTTTGAAAAGCTACCTGAGTTTCAGTTGGTTCCCCAATTGCCACTTTTGAAATATTGTAATTTTCTGATTCAATCATATTTCTATATGATAATTCAGACATTTCTTTTAAACTTTCTAATTCTCTTTGTTGTTGATCTCCATTTGCAGACAATGTAGATTCTATATTAAATCTCGGTCTAACTTTTCCTTCTATTTGAACACCATTAGAAACAGTCAATACTTTTTTATCATCTTTTTTATACACTATTTCTTGAATAGGCATTTCATCATTTTTAAATAACTGCATACATAAATCTTTCGTACAAGATGTATTTGTAGGAGAATCTACACAACCAACATCAACATCTTTAATAGAACTTCCAAGTTCAAACGGATTATATTGTTTGAGATGTCTATATGTTGGCGTACATTCATGAAAAACTATACATTTATTTTCACAAGATTGTTTAGTAAAGTAACCTCCATATTCTTGATTTTTAGAATTTCCATCTATACAAGAACTATACGCAACACCATTTATCTCAATCTGCTTAACAATACCATTTTTACAATTACTTGCATCATCAACAAAATTCAAATGAGGACAAAACCATACACGATTATCAGCATAGTTAATAGTTATATCCTTGACTTCAGCAACAAAATTTTCATCAAATTTGTTCTCTCTCTTGTCTTTATAAAATGGTTTATAAAATACTATTCTATATTTACTAGAACTATTATCACTTTTATATATATTAAAAAAAGTTTCTTTTTCCTCTAACTTAATTGTTCTATTTGTAAGAATTTCATCATAGTTTCCATTTATATCAATTATTCCAACATCAAAATTAATATAAAAAGTTTTATTTGTATCATTTACATCATTGAAGTTTTGTGTTGTTTTTATATGTATTTTCATAAAATCAAGTTGCATTGATTCATCTAGTGTCAAATCAATATGATGCTTATCAACTAATAAAAAATTACTATATTTTTTTGTAACTCTAATTGGACTTTTACCAAGTTGTTTACCTATACAGGAATTTTCTATTTGACATGTTTCTTCGCATTGTTGTTTTGCAAGACTTGTATCATCTTTAATATTTCCACCTACAAAATAAGAGTTATCCTTTCCAGGTAAAGGACAAAAATAAGAGTTTGTTAGTTTTCTTGTTACATAACAATTGATTGTCTTCAAATTTGCAACTTTTGATCTTATTGAAGTGTAAAAGTTTTTTGTGAATTCTATAGACTTATTAAGTGAAGAGTTTGCATCTATGTTTTTAGTTAAAACAGAGTTTGAGCTTGATTCTATATCATCAATTGAAACATTAACCTCATCAATAGAACTTTGTATTTTTTGTAATAATGTTCTTGAACTTTTTGAAAAGTTTTCATTTTGAGCATCAATGAGTCCTTGAAAAGTTTTCATATCACTTGCATTTAATTCTTCTGTTGGAATTAACCTATTACCAAATTCTGTTGTATTTTCTTCAACATTTATTTCTTTAACAAAAGTTTTGTTTTCCCCACTATCAAGAATAAAACTATGCTCTATTTTACTACTATCTAATCCAGGATTTGTATTGTTTAATATATTGTTTTCAGCAAAAACACTAATGTAGAAAATCATAAATAATATTACAAAACTTCTCATATTCTTCTTCTTCTTTTGAGATTTTTTTAAAAAAAGTATAAACACTAATTGCACCACGTGCAATATATTTTATATTTGCATCACTTGGATAATTGCTATTTTTAAACGTTCCAAATGCAATTGCAGGTACTTGTGTTATTTTCATTTTTTTAAATATGTATGGATCGACAAAATTTTTCATATTTGATTGAAATATTTTAGAATTGACATAAGAATCAAATTCATTGTGAATTTCTCTTAATTTTTCAATATATTCTTTTTTATAAAATCCTTGTGTAACCATTGCAACTTTTACATGATACATGTAATTCAAAACAGAAGCTTCTATAATAAAATCTCTTAATAATGTTTTTGGTATTGAATTACTCACAAATAAATAAATAACATAATCTTCTTTATTCCTATCTTGCTCAATCTTTTGAATAAATTTAAGTTGCTTTTTATAAATATTGCTTTTTTCTGCAAAAGAATTAAGAATTAATAAATCATAAGCATTTAATGTTTTAATGAAAATTAATATTAAAAAAATAAACTTCATCTTTTATTCTTGTTCTTTTTCTGGTGTATCACTGTAAGCAAATGCTGCAAAATCTCTTCTTTGACTTAAAATAAAAATAATATTTTTGTTAGCTTGTCCAGCTTTATTCTTAAAAGCATAGGCTAAAGGGCTTATGCCAACTTCATGAGGCTTGGAAACTGTAGGATATAATAATTGAGCAGTATATTGTGTTAATGGTAATGCAAAACCATACATTGGACTACAATATATATCTTGATTGTATCCATTTAATACACTTTTAACAGTTTGATACATTGACAAATCAACACCTATACTTCTTTTTGAAAAAAGATCTGACATTATTGACATAGTAGCCAATAAAGCACCATTAATTGGATTTGTATTTATTGAGAATGTACCACTTGGAAAAATACCTAAACAACCAGCACCAAAAAAAGCAGCATCAATATAACCTCTTAATGTTTGACCAACAATAGAATTTCTTACAGTATCTGGTGATAGTTTATCTAACGTTTCATATGCTGGACAAGTTAATCCAGTCATTATTGAACCAACTATTGATGAGTATAATACTTTTTCAGGATGCATAGCCAATGATAGTATATCACTCCATTTCATAAAATCTATATTACCAATATAAACTGGTCGAATGCGACTTTTATCAAAATGCAAAAAACCACCTAAATTTGTTTTACCAAGCAAAAGATTCATTAATGGAAATTTTAAAATATGTATATAAATACCACCAGCATCAGATAGATCAAACAAACCTCTTTTTGAAGGATTTTCCTTTCCTACTTTTGTTCCAGCAGCACTAAATTCGTTTGCATATATAGTCGCATCTACTATATAAAGAGGTTCAATTAATGTAAATTCAATCCCAAACAGACCTTTTTTTGGGTCCTTGTGTGAACAAATAATCGGTTTCCCTTCCGTAGTTAATTCTCTCCACATTCTATCCCATGCATATTGCTGCAATGCCAATGTAATTCCATTAGGTGGAGGACCAACATCTTTTTCATTTGTTTCATTTGCATTAATAGAAATAGAAAAAGTCAATATTAAAAAGATACTATATAAAAATTTCATTTTATTTTTCATCTATTTTATTTCTACTAAAAATTTTCCTCTTACAAATCCATTTTTGCCAACAATCTTTTTATATCCATATACATAATCTGTAGCAAATACATTAACTTCTTCTCCTTTATGTAGTACATCTATAACTTTTGAACTTGTAATAGGTTTTTCATGAACAAGAATATTATTTTTACTTACTCTATACTTTTTGATCGTATTATCTATTTTTGATACTAAACTTCTATAAACGAAACCTCCATTCTTTAAAGCTAACCATTTTGAGTTTACAATAAAATCAACATCAATTACTTGATCTAAAGTAAGTCTTTTTACAATTTCTGCATCTAAAGATGGTTTACTACGAACATTTAAGCTCATTGTTATTACTTTATAGTTTCCAGTCTTCAAATTGTTTATTTTTTGTTCTTTTAATTTATCATCACTGTTGTGTAAATCTTTCGAATCTATATAATTTGCTATCAACTTAAAAGTTTTTCTATCATTATTTGCAATCAAACCTTTATCTTTGTTTTCTTTGTTATTCATTTCATCTATTTTTCTTTGCATTAAATATAATGTACTGTTCTGCTTTAAAATAACTTTTTCTAATTCATTGATTTTTGTTGTTAATCTTTTTATTTTATCTTGATCTTCTTTTTGACTTTTAGCTATTTTTTTATCTTTTTCATTTAATGTTTTAACATCTTTGATTATCTTAATAATAGCCTTTTCGTGAAATTCTAAAACAGAAGCAATTGAATCTGCATCATTAGAAGCAAATAAAATAGTAGAGTTGAATGTTATAAGTGCTGCTGTTAACATTTTTTTTGCATGCATTTTTGTTTAACCTTTTCTTACAATTGTAGCAAAAAAACATTCATTTATAGCTTTTTTGTCCACTTTAAAATTTTAGGACATGTCCTAAAATTGATTTTAGGAGTAAAAAAACGACAAAATTAACACTAATTTGTGCCAATTTCTTCTTATAAAACACGAAATTTGATATAATGGCGTAAAACAAGCATCAATTTTACCCTTTAACTCATTTTTTTATGTTTTATGGGAAGTCGGTGTTTTTTTAATTAAAAATAAAACAATTAAAGGGTTTGAAATGAATTTTTTATCATTAAATGAATTTGCAGCAAAACTTAATGTTACTAAGAAAACTGCTACAAATAAACTGCAGAATGATGGCTATAGTTTTTTCAAGCGAGGGAAAAACTATAAAATACCATCAGCAACTTTGGAAGCAAAAGAACTTTTTGATATACAAAAAAAACAACAAACAAGAGCAAAAGTATTTATGATTGGTAATCATAAAGGTGGAAGTGGAAAAACAACATCTTCTATAAATATAGCAGCTTCATTAGCATTTTATGGCTATAGAGTTTTATTAGTTGACATGGATAATCAATCTAATGCAAGTACAATCAATAAGCTTCATATTAAATATAATTTTGATGAAAAAAATATCACTAAATTATTGCTAGAAATGAAAGGTATGGATAAAGCAAAACTTCTTCAAGAACTTAAAAGCACAATAGTAAATGTTCACTCAGAATATTTTAAACATGAAAATTCAAAATTAGATTTATTACCAAATTCATTAGAGTGGGATCAACAAAAAGAGATGTTATTTACATATCCTAATGCTGAAAATATGTTAAATAGACTGCTTAAACCTTTGCACGGGGAATATGACTACATTATCATTGATACACATCCTTCTATGGATATAACATGGAGAATGAGCGTTATGGCAAGTGATGCTATAATTATAGGATTAAAAGCAGAACAATATTCTGTTGAGGGTCTTGCTGGTATTTTTAAAAGACTATATGATTTAGATGATGATTACTATGAAAATAAAAGTCATCATATAGAAATATTAGGTGCTATTATTACAGATTATAAAAAAAACACTAGCATAGCAAGAGCTAATGCACCTATAATTGAAGATTCAATCAGAGAATATTCTTTGTATAATCATGCAGTCTTACTCAAACCTTTCATTTCACATTCTGTTAAAGCTAGCGAACAACAAACTTTACGTGGACCTATTATGTTTGATGATCCTATAAGTAATATGTCTTTAGAATATTTAACAATAACTATCGAAATTGTTAAATATCTTGAATTATTAGATATGAATAGAGGAAAGGAAGAATAAAATGTCAAAACAAAATAAATTTGCTGCAATGGCCAGCTTAAACAAAATGCATACAGACTTAAAAGTACTTGGAGATAAAAAGTATATTGAAGATATTGAAATTTCCAATCTTATTGAAAATCCATTTCAGCCAAGATTGGAAATTGATAAAGATGAACTCAATCAACTTGCTCTCAGTATTCAAGAAGAAGGTTTATTGCAACCTATTCTTTTTACTAGAATGGGACATAATGGAAAACAAGAAGATATTATAATTGCAGGACATAGAAGGGTAGCTGCACATAAATTATTAGGTCTAAAAAAAATAAAAGCTATTTTTAAACCTAATGTAACAAAACAAGAACTTGCATCACACGCTTTAACAGAGAACCTGCAAAGGATTAATTTAACACATGTTGAACTAGCAATACAATATACAAGACTTTTAAACTCAAATGTTTTTGCATCTGTTGAAGAATTAGCAAAATCTTTAGGTAAAGACAAATATGAAATTGGAAGAATTATTAAACTAATGACTTTAGATGAAGATGTTTTTAATGATTTATTACAAACAAAATCAATCAAAGATATTAAAAAGCTAGATATGCTTAGACAAATCGATGATAAAGAAATTCAAAAAGAGATATATTTTTGGATAAAAGAGGAAGAACCTCAACCAACTAGGAAAGAAATAAAAGAAATGATTTCATCTTTATATGAAAAAAGTCATAAACAAGATAAAAAAGAATATAATTTTACAAACTCTAAAAAAGGTTGCATTGTCAAATTGCCTCAATTAAGCCAAGATAAAGCAAAGCAATTAGAAAACTTTATTAAAAAACTTTTAGGAGAAATCAATGGCTAAACAACAAACTGACTTAATAAACTCTATTAAAACAATGATTGAATCTATTCATTATGATAGCAACAATGAAAGTGATGTAATATTTTTAACAAACATTGAACGAATTTTAGATCAAGCGATTAAAAAACGAAATTCTCTTTCTAAAAATGAAATTTTTGCAAAAGTTTCAATTTCAAGTGGGACTCTATCAAGAGACCTTGTCTTAACTGCTGAACATATTGATGAGGTACTATTACATTCTGGCAAGAATGCTATTAATTTTCAAAAGCAATTTGATCCTACTGCTGCACGAAAAAAATATGAAAAGTATCTTGAACTTGCTGAATCAATTAAAAAATCAACTGAAACTATTTCTGAGTTTTTAAAGAAAGAGATTCTTCAGGGAAATGCTTCACCAGAAACTGTTGAAGCATTTAAGAGAGATGAAATCTTTAGCAAGAAAAAAGAAATTTTGCAAGATATAAGAAACAATAACTTAAACATTAAGTCAATAGCAAAAAAATTAAAACTTGACCAAAATCTATTATTTGAAATGACAAATAGATGGATTTATACATTAATTCATCAAAATAAAAAACAAATTATTTCAATGGTAAATCAAGGTAAAAATATAGATGAAATTGTAAAAACAGTTAAACTTCCAAAAACAAAAATTCTTAACTTTTTCAAAAAGCAAAAAAAAGTTTACAATAAGCTTATAGAAAATAAAGAAAAAGAAACTGCTCCTCAAAAAACAGAGCAAAATAGCACAACAAAATCTAAAAAAAAGTCAACAACTAAAGTTGATCCAGATGATGTTTAAAACAAAGGGATGAAAATGTTATTGAAAAAATCGTTAACTTTATCAATGTTTTTAATATCTTCTTTATCAGCAACACAATTTATTGCTGATAGATTTGATCAAAATATGATTAATGCTCAAAAGAGAATCATTCAAGAAAGAATTTCACAAGATAATAGAACACTTAATGATATTGTTATAAAAAATAAAAAGTTTATAGACCTTAATTGGGTAATGTACGAACTTGAATTAACTATTCAAGATAAAAAAGAAACTGTAAAAGTACCTTTAATTCTATTTACAGATGGACGCTATCAAACAACTACTCTCACTGATATTCGAAGTGGTATAAGAATTGAACAAGAGTTTATTGACAATATCAATGCAAGGTTTAATAATAATTCTCAAAAAAACAAAAAAAGAGAAGAGTTTGAAAAAAACTTTAAGCTAAATAATAAATACTACAATAAAGAACATTTGCTTTATGGCAACAGAGATGCGAAAAATAAAATTGTAATTTTAAGTGATCCTTTATGTATTGCTTGTAGGCAAGTTATACCAAATATTTTGAAAAAAGCTAAACAAAACAAAGATATTGCTATTTATTATTATCATTATCCCCTTGTAGGACTACATCCAACAGCAAATATTATATCAGCTGCACTAATGAAAGCTAAGAATGAAAAAAAAGATATAACGGATTTGGAACTTAAATGGTTTTCTTCTAAACTCCCATTCAATGAATATAAGCTAAAAGATCCAAAGATAGCATTAAAAGCTTTTAATGAAATATTTAACTTAAATTACACTATTGAAGATTTGAAACCTTATCTTGACAAGCTAAATAAAGAGATGCAAATAGGAAATGATGTACAATTGTTAGGTACACCTACCATGCTTATTAATGGTTCTTTATATAATGCAAGACAAAAAATCGCAAAGGTTTTGTTTAATGATTAACAAAAAATTTTTTGTTGCACTATTAGCTAGTTCATTATATTTATGTGCAAATGGTAATCAACAAATACAACAAAGTGATTTAAGTGTTGTAGAATCTACACTATTGCCTCGTGCATTAAAATATAACTCTTATGAAGATATGGCTGCTATAGCTATATATTATTATCAGTATGATAAAAAAACATTGGAAAAGTCTTTAAAACTCCTAAATAAAATTGCTTATTCAAACAATGATACAGCAGCTTTTATTGTTAGTACATATTTTATTCAAAACAATATGGATATAGCATACATGTTTTTGAAAAAGTATTTTTTTAAACAAAATTCTATTTTCTTTTATAAGAAAACGACTAAAAAAAATCAACTTTTAAAAGAGATGTTTGCTTCCATTGTATTAAGTAGAAATCATATAGACAAAAAAGAATTTTATAAAATCATTGAATTATTATCTGTTGAAGATATGCCTGTTGATAACTTATATATTTCATTTCTTTATATTAAATTATCAGAAAATGATATAGCAGATTTATATCTTACAAAAGCTTGTAATGCAGCAACAAAAGGCTCAAAAGTTTATCAGTACTGTACAAATTCAAAAGATATTATTCAAAATTAAACGAAAGGGAAATAATGAAAAAAAGATTATTAGGTTTAAGCATAGTGACTGCTTTAAGTTTAGTTGGTTGTGGGAGTGCAACTACAGATGAAAACAACAGCAATGAGTCCCTAGATTCAATCACTTCCATTAGTGGAAATGTTGTGGATGGTTATCTCGTTGGTGCTAAAGTTTGTTTAGATTTAGATAAAAATCTTTTGTGTTCCGATGATGAACCTAGTGCAATTACTACAAAAAATGGAAAATATTTAATTGAGAATATTACAAAATTTCAAAAAGATAATTTTAGCGTTATTGCTACTGTTACACCAGATGTAATAGATGAAGATGATAATAAGTCGGTGGGGAAGATTTATGTTTTATCTTCAATAAGAGGTGAAAATATTGTAACACCTTTAACCTCTTTAGTACAAAGGGAAGTAGAAAGTGAAAAAATAACTAAAGATGAAGCTGCTAATATGCTTGCACAAAAACTTTCTATTACTGATAGTACACTTCTTTATACTGATTATATGAAAGAGTCTAGTGAAGAAGCAAATCTTGTGCATAAAGTTGCAAAAAGTATTGCTCTAATGAAGTCTCAACTTGGATATGATTTAACATCAGATAGTGATTATAAAAAGTTTTCTAATGAAGTTATTAATAAATATATTGATGATAGAGTCTATCAATATTTAGAGAATATCAAACAACAAATTGTTGATGGAAATAGCTCCGAATATGTAGCTCTTAATATTGTAAACTCAATTGATAATGCACATACCCTTGGAGAATTGACTGTTTTAGAATCAAATCTGTTAAGTGATGAAAAATCATTACAATATATACAAAAGGGTATCACAGAGTTAAGTGATTTAGCAGAAGATTCCCATATAGATATTAATAGAGTTTATCAGTACAATCACGATACTTATATCGCTAAAGCTATTATTATTAATAATAGTGCACATAAAGAGTGTAAAGTGTTTATTGATGAGAGTGATATAGAGTATAATGATCATTATGAACATTTAGATGATGCTTATAGTATTATAGGAGCACAACAAGATCCTAGAGATCCAAATATTTATTCTATAGACAACACAGAAAACGATAAAAATGCAAGTTTTACAATAGGATTAACTTTAGCAAAAGATGGTGGATATATTAAGTTCCACGCTAATTGTGCTACTAAAGAAACACTTACCTTCACAAAACCTACATTATCACCTAGTGCAATGTTTGGATCGCTTGTTGATGGCATAGATATAGAAAAAACTGTAGTTGATAGTGCCTTATTACTTGATCAATCATATGCTTTAAATCCAAAGTTTAGCAATTCATCAACAAAAAAAAGATTTTTAGCTATTAGATTTAATGGGGAATTTCTTAAACTTGAAGATCAATCAAAATTTAATTTTAATGAATTAGCAGATATTGCATTAGTTCATGGAAATATTGTGTTTTATAAACATTCAGACAGAGAGGAAGGGCTTTTTGTTCAATTTTATTCTATACCATTACCACAGGGTATTACAAAAGTTCAATTTTCTCTTGGTATTTATGATGAAGAAACAAAAACATTATACTATGCTCTTTCAACACTTATAAATGATTGATATAGTATCTCAGTCATTTATTGCGAACTACCCCGCTTTTAATAACTAAATAGCTGAAATCCCAATCGTCTAAACTTGTTTAGCGGTTGGGTGATTCCACTAGCGAGGGTTTGCGGAAACACAACTAATGCTTCATAGGGTTACAAAACTTCCAAGTATATATAATTTAAGTTCAATTTTATGATTAAAAAATCTATCTTTTGATAGAATTGGCAAGTAAAATTCTTTCAAGAGAGCATAAATCGTGGAAATATATATCGTATCATTGTTAATAACTTTAGTTTTTGCTATATATTTTATAGTTCAATATACGAGTCTTAGTGATTCAAAGTTAAAAAATAAAGAAGCAAAGCGTGTTTTAGCAAAAAATGCAGATATAAAATATCAACAACAAGGTTTAAACTCAATAACTTATACACAGGGCTTATCTGTTGTTAAAAAAAGAACTTTCTTTAGTATTTTTTCTAAAAAAGATAAAAAAAGCAAATATACTTTAATAGCACAATCAAAACCTACAGCAACTGGTTGGCTATAAAGGCAAAAAAACTTATCGCATTTTATTTATTTGATAAGTTTTTTATACTTCAATAATCTTAAAACCATAATATTCATAAAGCAACTTCCCAATAAAAAGGTGGTACAACAACGTGATACAAACAACAAGAAGAATAAGTGATGCAGCTTGGTGTAGTTGGATACCAACAAATGCAGGGGAATTGCATAAAAACTTTATAGGTGATACAGAAACATTACAAAAATCATTTAAAAAATCTACTATCAAAACGTCTCTTAGTGATTTTGATTCACAAATTATAGAAGTCTCAGATATAGAGATAAGCGATATTAAATGCTTTTTTCAAAATATTATTTTATTTTTTAAACAAGAATCTCTTAAAGCTAGTGGATCTATTTTTTTTAATCAAAGAAAAAATGATTTCTTTCAAGAGGATACAGGATTTATTGCAAGTGGAACAATCACAATAAATCATGAAAACATTATTGCTATTTCATCTCAATTTACACTTCATAAAACTGGATTAGTTATATTATCATCTTTAGAGTATGAATATGATTCAGAACAAGCTAATGATACTTTACCAGATGAGGATACTATTGAAGTAATTGTAAATTCTTTATATAATTTTTTAAAAAAAGTTGTGCATGGAGACAACCATCACTCTGCAAAAGTTGATACTATTATTGGGGTTCATAAACTATCAGAAAATATAGAGATTGATAATATTATAAACAATCTAAATACAACAAATAATACAAATACTATATTAGAAGAATGTAAAATATCAAATATTGAAAAACAATTTTCTCAAACTATCAAATTAAAAGAAAGAGAAATTAAAACAGAAAATAAATCACGATGTAACAATTGGTTAATGCAACTTAACTTACATATAGAATTACAAGGTTATATGTCATATTATAGAACTTTTATATCGTTATTTTATAAAAAAAAGAAAAGAGATGAAAAAATAAAATCTATGGAAAATGTTATTGATTCCTCAGAAGCTGCAATAAATAAAATATCACTTTTAATAGAAAATAGAAAATCTTATATGGGGCATACGTTATCTTTAATAGCTCTTATGCTCACAATTGTTATTATATCTGCTAAACTTTCTGGTGTTGATTTCCCTTTTGAAGAGACAAAGGATAGTACAAATATTACTCAATATGCTTCATTTAAACTACATACATTATATGGTTCAATGTTCTTAGTAGCGTTCTATTTATTTTTAATGCGTCCATTTTTCTGTTCAATACCTATAAATAAAGTAAACTCATCTTGTTTCTTAGAAACGATAAGACTTGTAAAATCGTTCAATCCTGCAACACAAATAATTTTATTTGTAATCTCCCTTGGTGTTATTTTTTTATTATTGAATTATGTAACTTTATATATTTTAAATATTTTCTTATAAATGAACCTCATAGACGCCCTTAACATAGAGCAAAAACAAGCTGCATTATCCCAATATGCAAATACCCTTGTTGTTGCTTCTGCTGGTACTGGTAAAACTTCTACCATTATGGCTAGAATAGAACAACTTATTAAAAATGGTGCAAACCCATCAGAAATAGCACTTATTACTTTTACTAACAAAGCTTCATTAGAGATGCTAGAAAGATTAAAAAAATATTTTAATGATTCTATTGTATCTCAAATTACAGCTGGAACATTTCATGCCATTGCACTCAAACATATCAAAGAGCATAACAAGCAAATGAAGTTAATACAAACGTTTGATGCAATGGTTTTATTACATAATGCTGCTTCTAAAGTTGAACTCTACACAATTGATAGCTCTCAAAGATACAACAATGCTCAACTCCTCTATCTTTTTAATGCTTTTTTAGCTTCTGGAAAAAAAAGCCTTTATGAATATATTAAAAAGTTTATTAAAGATAGTGATGAGAGAGAACATAGACTTGATATTTATATAGAGCTTTACAATCAATATGTAAAAAATAAAATAGCAGCTAACGCATTTGAATTTAATGATCTTCTACTCCACGGTGCTTCAGCAGCTAAAGAACTTGGACTTACTCATTACAATCATATTATTGTAGATGAATTTCAAGATACTAATCCACTTCAGGAAAAACTACTAGATTCAATGAAAGCTAAGAGCTTGTTTTGTGTAGGGGATTATGATCAATCAATATATGGCTTCAATGGTGCAGATATAGGCATTATTACAAACTTTATGAGTAAATATCAAGATAGCGGTTATTTTAATCTCAAGCGAAACTATAGATCCGCTCCTAAGATTCTTGATCTTGCAGAAAAAGTGATTAGAAATAATGAAAGAATCTATCCAAAAGAACTAATTGCATGTTACAACGGAGAAACTGGTCAAGAAAAGCCTCTTTATTTTACATTTGAAAACAATGCTCAACAATTTGAAGCAATAGCAGCATATATACTTACTATTCCTGAACATAAACGTGGAGATATTGCAATATTATTTAGAGGAAACTCTAGTGCAGCTGGAGCAGAAATAGCTTTGCAAGAGTTAAATATTGAATACGAAAGAAAAAGTGGTAGTAGTTTCTTTGATAGAGATGATGTAAAGATAATGTTAGCAACAATAACACTTGCGACACAAAGATTTACTTATGAAGATTTATTAAAAGCATATTTTGATATAAAAATATCTCATACACTTTTAGAGGATATATTTAGACTCTTTAAAAGGGAAAACTACAATATTACACAACAAACACACTTAGGATTATCTATAGATAATAAAAAGCTGTCCCATGTAAAGAAACTTATTCAACTTCGTATTTCACTTAAGAGAATTAAAAAAACAGAAGTTGCATTAAAGAATATATTTGATAGTGCATTTTTTAAAGCAATGATTGAGCAACAAGTTTACAAAGGTGATAGTCGTATTGAAGATGATGAAAGAAAGCTTGAGAACAAGACAAATATCCTTATATCAGCTTCTAAAAAACATAAAACAATAGAAAGATTTTTAAAAAGTGTTTCTAAATCTTCTCAAAAAAAAGAGGATGAGCAAGAGATAGACACAAAAGTTAAACTTATGAGTGTGCATGCTTCCAAGGGGCTTGAATTTAATATAGTGTTTTTAGTTGATTTAACACAAAAAATGTTTCCAAATAAAAGACTTATGGCTGGTGGTGGATCACTGGAAGAGGAAAGAAGATTGTTTTATGTTGCTGTTACAAGAGCAAAAAATATATTATGGCTTTGTTATCCAAAAAAGAGAGATAATGGTGCTAAAAATGAACCTAGTGTGTTTTTACGAGAGGGTGGGTTTGTAAAATAAGAAATACTTTTGTGAGATTAAGAGAAAAGCGACAAAAATAAACCTACATGGATAACTTCATAAGTTTCCCCAATAGATGTTGAAATATCAAAAATATTTTCAAATATTCTTTTGTCTTCTTCATTTTTTATTTCTAAAATATTTCCGTCTTTGCTTAACATATTTTTTAAGACATATACCATCTCTTTATTTTGAGGTATTCCAGATAAAGATTTATGTTTATAGACAATAGATATACTAAAATTTGAATCCTTATAAGAACTCTTTATATAATCTTGAATATCAATAGCATTAAATAGATTTTCTTCATACATTTTTACATATCTTTAAATAATATATTTTTTGAGCATTATTTTATCAAAACAAATTATAAATCAAGATAAATTGATTTTTTCTTTGTTTTATCAATTTAATTTTATTTATAAATCAAAGGAGTTTGTGTGGATTTTACGAGGTTAGCAATTATTTTTTATGTTTTTGTATTGCAGTTTTGAGTGAGGAGTATTTAATTAACTCCTCAATAGATAGGTTCAAGTAATCACAAACAAGACCAAGCATAATCACTTCATACTTTGCATTATTTTTCTTTCTTAATTCACTTAATCCAGAACTTGTAATATGTTTCTTCCCACCTATTAGCTCTTCAACTGAAATACCAAGATATTTTGCAATATCTTTTGGTTTTTCTGTCATGTAAATACCTAAATAAATAGCTATATTGTTTAGCTATTGTTTTTTTAATAACAAAATAGTTGAAATCCCAATCGTCTTTAGCGGTTGGGTAGTTCACAACTATAAATCAAATAATCGTTGTATCTTTTGTTTTAATCCTTTTGTAGTTTCAGCAAATTTATCTGCAGAAACATAATAATTAAACATCTGCTTTCTTGTTTCATCTTCAAAAGCAAATTTGTCAACATCTTTTAATAAAATATCTTTATATATAGATTCTTGATGTTTCAAAAGCATGTCGATACTATCTATATCTATCCAAGTATTGAGTTTATAATATGCAAATGGTATTATATCAGCAATATGAACAGATCTCATCATATTTTCATTCTCAAGATCAATAATATATCTTAAACTATCTATTGGATTAGTAACTTTTTTATTATTATGAGAAATAATTTCATAGCGAACGATCTCTTCACCATCTTGAAAATCAGTAACTTTTGAAAGAAGTGTATGCTTTGCTTTATCATAAACAAAGCCATGAATATTGAAAAATGGTTTATCATCTTCCATCATTTTTAATAACTCTGTTTCATTTTTAAAAGCAAGTTCTGCTTCCTCCCTCCATTCTAAAAGTGTTTTCTTTCCAATAAATTCATCTTCATTTTTCTTTGTCTTTAAAAAGTTAGCAAATTTTTTAATATTTTGAATTTCAATATCATCATAAAAATAAAATAGCTGGGAAGCTATATATTCGTATATAAATTCAAAAAGAGGTTCTTCTGTTTTATATTTAATAGAAAACGTAATAGAAACTACCTTGCGTCCAACCTTGTTTTCCTGCATAGTCACTATTTTTCCCATTTTATTTTTAAGCTCTTCAACAGCTCTATTTAAAACATCTCTTTTAAAATAGCGATATTCAACATCTTGCTTTACACCAAATTTATCTTTAAGCTCATCAATACTAAATGTAGCAGCTTCTTTATTGTATTGAATACCGTATATAGAACTTAATAATATATCCATCTTAAAAGATGCTATATGTCTAAATTCTTCACGCTTAACTTTATCAGATACAACATATTCTGTACCTATTGATAAAACATGAAATAAGTAACTTGTAGAAAATTCTATTTCTAACCCTTTAATTAAAGCTCTTTTGTTTTTTATTTTTGCATCAGCAAAACTACTTAATGTATATTTTCCAGCAACACTCTCATCAAGAGTTATTGAAATTGAAGGCAAAGCACTTACTCTTGATAATCTTGTTTCTATCTCGCCAGTTTGAAGATTTAGAACAAGATGTTCTATTTCATAAAAATTTGTATTTTGAACATCCTTTAAAACTTTTAATGCTTTACTGACACTTCCTTGTGCAGCTTTAATGCCAGTACTTTTAATAAATGTATCAAAATCTATTTTCAATACATTTGGAAAATTTTTACGTATATAATTTTCCATCCAATTCGCAATAGCAATACGCTTTTTTCTATCAAAAATCTTTTTTTCATTTTTAGATAACGGATTATTTAATCCTAATCTTTCAAATGTACTTTCAAGATCTTTTTTAGCTACTTTAACTAAATTATCATATTTAAACTCTGCATAATCATGTTGATTTTGAAGTAAATATCTTGTAGCATCTGCTATTTTCTCCGCATTAACAGAACTAACAATTTGTTTTTCATGTAGAGTAGAAATGATTTTGTCATCATTTACTACATTTGATTGTGCAAAACTTCTTCTAAAATACAATAATTTCTGTCCCATAAAATACTCTTTTTATTACATTTTTTTGATTACTATTCAAACGTGAGTATTATATCTGAAAAACACAAAAATACGTGAGAAGAATATCCGAATTTAAGGGCAATTTTGGTTATTTTTAACAAAAAAAAAGATATAGAAACTATTGAACTATTTTATTTATAAAATAGCTAGTACACCTTTAGCACTTCAAACGGATTTTTTTACACCTTAAACGGATTTTTTTACACCTTAAACGGATTTTTTTACACCTTAAACGGATTTTTTTACACCTTTAGCACTTCAAACGGATTTTTTTACACCTTTAGCACTTCAAACGGATTTTTTTACACCTTTAGCACTTCAAACGGATTTTTTTACACCTTTAGCACTTCAAACGGA
>Ga0256837_1000597_pt1 | contig 29479 bp, 26 predicted proteins | sample 4562384metaG_FD_185976 | JGI IMG/M metagenome (GOLD analysis project Ga0256837, IMG submission 185976) | Hydrothermal vent microbial communities from Guaymas Basin, Mexico - 4561-384 | ecosystem: Environmental > Aquatic > Marine > Hydrothermal vents | place: Mexico: Guaymas Basin | collected... | reverse complement strand
ATCTTCAAAACACTCCAAAAATGGAGTGCTTCAAAGATTAAACACACTTCTCGTGTTTTTTCTCTATTTTTTTAGTCGTTTAAGTTATTTCTTATAAAACGGCTTTTCTTTTTATTATAGAATAATTTATCTTAAAGTAATATTTTTGTAATACTGTGATGCTAACGGCGAAGCTGAGCCCTGAATGTGCTACCAGCCTTTTGTTGTGTGTAGCGTAGCGGAACACGCAACTCTTTTTTGTCAAAATAAATAAACACATAAAATGTTCATTGAATAGAAAAAATATGACAAATAGACATAAAACTTATATTTTTACAAAATAGCAGTTATTATTCTTAAGAAAAAAGTGTATTTTTATTGTGTTTATTTGGATATTTTTACAATATTTTGTTCATTTAATTAGAAAATATCCTGATAAAAATACATTATGTTGCTTAAAGGAGTAAAGAGATAAATAGAGTAAAATATTGATGATTTCTTGTTTATTCTCCATAAACTACAGCCGTATCAGCAAGCAAATCATGCAATGCTCGTTTGTCTTTACGAAAAGCTACCATGAGAAAGCCTATGCCTAAGAGCAGGGTGGATGGGATGTAGCCTAGTGAACGGGTGATGGCTTGTTTATTGGTGATCTCACCAAAAGTTTTGGCATCTACTACTCTAATGTGAACAAACTTTTTTCCAGGGGTAGCACCACGCCATTTTTCCCAAAATATGATAGTGACTACCAAAACACTTATTTCAAATATAAGTTCCCAAGTAAAAGATGTTTGTGGTTGATGATTGAGTGCATTTGGATTGCCAGAGAGTGCCATTTGCATGTTTTGTTGGTACTGAGCCAAGTCAAACCAGTTGCCATCACTTACAAAGTAAATGACTATTCCCACTGGCAGGGCAAGAAAAAGAGTGTCTAAAAAGGAAGCGATAAAGCGGATCCAAAAACCCGCATATCTCACTTCATGATTAGACATGGTAGTTTGGCGCTTCTTGTGTGATGATAACATCATGAACGTGAGACTCTTTTAAACCTGCTGATGTAATCTCAACAAATTCAGCTTTGTCCCAGAACGCTTCGATACTTTCACTTCCGCAGTAACCCATAGAAGAACGAAGACCACCCATCATTTGATGAACGATTCCTGCGATGCTACCACGGAATGGTACACGACCTTCAATCCCCTCAGGAACAAGTTTATCTGCTGCTGTACCTTCTTGGAAATATCTGTCGTTACTCCCTTTTTGCATAGCACCGATACTACCCATACCACGGTATGATTTATATTGACGTCCTTGGAACATAATAGTCTCACCAGGTGATTCTTCTGTACCAGCTAAAAGGCTTCCCGCCATTACACAGCTAGCTCCTACTGCAAGTGCTTTTGCAATATCTCCAGAGTATTTAATCCCACCATCAGCGATAACAGGGACACCATGTTTGCGCGCTGCACTTGCACACTCATCAATAGCACTGATTTGAGGTACACCAACACCTGCAACGATTCTAGTGGTACAAATAGAACCAGGACCTATACCAACTTTAACACCATCAGCTCCAGCTTCAATGAGCGCTTCTGTTGCTTCTGCTGTTGCTATATTTCCTGCAATAACATCTACTTCAAGAGATTCCTTAATAGTTTTTACAGTATCTAAAATCCCTTTTGAGTGTCCATGAGCTGAGTCAAGTACAAGGACATCCGCTCCAGCATCAACGAGTGCTTTTGCTCTGTCCATTTGTCCAACACCAATGGCAGCACCAACAACTAAACGACCAAAAGCATCTTTGTTTGAATTAGGGTACTCTATACGCTTTTTAATATCTTTAATAGTGATAAGACCTTTTAAAAATCCTTCATCATCAATGATTGGAAGTTTTTCTATTTTGTTTTTGTGCATAATATCTGCTGCATCATCAAGGCTGATACCTTTTTTTGCAGTGATTAGTGGCATTTTTGTCATCACTTCATCAGCACGTTTACGCATATCTTTTTCAAATCTCATATCACGGTTTGTAAGGATTCCAAGAAGTTTGTTATGACCATCAACTACAGGTACACCAGAGATTTTAAACTCATTCATAAGTGATTCTGCATCTGCAAGTGTTGCATCAGGGTGAACAAAAATAGGGTCTATAATAATACCACTTTCAGATTTTTTCACTTTTTTTACTTGTTTGCATTGTGTTTCGATATCCATATTTTTATGGATGATTCCTATTCCCCCAAGTCTAGCCATGGCGATGGCAGCACGGTATTCTGTTACTGTATCCATAGCAGCAGAAACCATTGGAATTTTAAGTGTGATGTTGCGTGTTAGTTTTGTTTCAAGTGATACCTCTTTAGGAAGTACTTCAGAGTATTGAGGTACTAAGAGTACATCTTCAAATGTGAGTGCGCGTTTACGAATTTTCATGGCTGTCCTTTTGCAGAATAAGTAGTTAGTAAAATTTTTGCATTATACCTCTTTTGTGGTTAAAAAGAGGTAAAGTTTTTAGTTGTATGCAACTTCTCTTTCAAGAGAAAGTGCTCCATCAAAGAGTGTTTGTTCATCATACGCTGATGCAATAAGTTGTAATCCAACAGGAAGTCCATCACTGTTTTTCATAATAGGAAGTGAAAGTGCTGGCAGACCTGCAAGGTTTACACTGATAGTGTAGAGGTCACTTAGATACATATCCATAGGGTTTGCAAGCTCCCCAAATTTTGGTGCAACAGTTGGTGCAACAGGGGAGAGAATCAAGTCAACATCTTCAAATATTTTTGCATACTCATCTTTGATGATATGGCGTGTTTTTTGTGCTTTGACATAGTATGCTTCATAGTATCCGCTAGAGAGTACAAAGTTTCCAAGTAAAATACGGCGTTTGACTTCATCACCAAATCCTTCGCTGCGTGTTTTGTAGTAGGTCTCCTCAAGGTTTTTCCCCTCAACACGGTTTCCATATCTTATGCCGTCATAACGTGCAAGGTTTGTTGTTGCCTCTGCTGTTGCTGTGATGTAGTATGCTGAGATATCATATTTTGCATCCATCATCTCTTTTTCTACAATCTCATGCCCTGCATTTTTTAAAGCTTCTATCGCTTTTGCATACGCATTTTTGACATCTTGAGAAGCATTCTCTATGTATTTTGGCAGTACTGCAACACGTAACTTGCGTGTTGAATCTAGGTTAGGTGTTACTTTCTCATCACGCATTGCATTGGTAGAGTCTTTTGGATCACTTCCGCTGATAATGTCATAAAGAATTGCCGCATCTTCTACATTTTGTGTCATAGGTCCTATTTGATCTAGACTTGAAGCGTACGCTCCCAAACCGTAACGGCTTACTCTTCCGTATGTTGGTTTCATCCCTACGATGCCACAAAAAGCAGCAGGCTGACGAATAGATCCACCAGTATCACTTCCAAGTGCAGCTATGGCTAGACCTGCACCAACAGCAGCAGCGCTTCCCCCACTGCTCCCCCCTGGGACTCTCTCACTTGCGTGTGGATTTTGTGTTTTACCATAAAAACTTGACTCTGTAGTAGAACCCATAGCAAACTCATCCATATTAACACGACCAAATGGGCTAAGACCAGCTTCAAGCATTTTCTCTATTACTGTTGCATTATAAGGAGCTATGTAGCCTTGAAGAATTTTACTTCCACTAGTCACTGACCACTCTTTTACCTGTATATTGTCTTTGATAGCAATAGGTACACCATCACCCTGTGAGTTCACATCTATATAAGCATTGAGCTCTTTATTCTCTTCTATCTTGTTTTTGAGTTCTTTTTTAAATTTATTTAAATCTTCTTTACTTAAGTTGAGAGCTTCTTTTAATGTAATCACTAAAATTCCTATTGATAAAATTATTATGCTCATTATATCAAATATTTATTTAATATAAGAGGGTATAAATTTGCAAAAAAATAAAAGGCTGTGTGATTAAAGCAATTAACTAAACTGATTTTGTAAGTATTTTTTTACTACACTTTGATAATTTTAACCAACATATTAAAGGTTTATCTTTCCAGATTTGGTGGTTTTTTATTTTTTGGGTGGGATAGTGTATAGAAAAGAGATACAATGGTTTAGAAATAGAAGCGTCAATATTAAAATGATTTTGAAAATACTAATCCATAGTAGTTGTTGTATGAAAGTGGTTGTATCTGGATGTTTTTATACTTTTTTGTAAAAAGATAAGAGCTTAGTATCCCTATTGATGCCCCAGCAATAACATCACTTACATAATGTTTATCTGCATCTACTCTACTGTAAGCTGTAAAAGCAGCTCCTAAATATGGAAGTATCGCATAAGATAAACCGTAGCGGAAATGGATAAAAGAAGCAGATTGAAAGGTGATAGAAGAGTGTCCAGAGGGAAAAGAGTAAGGCTCCCCATTTGGTCTTGTTCTGTTAACTCCATATTTTAAAGTTAATGTTACAACAGAGTTTGCTGCAAAGGATTTGTAGTATTGGTACTCTCCTTGTGTATCATCAAGATAGAGTGTTGATCCATAAGCAACTGTTGGTATAAGAAGAAGGAGTGCATCTCCTATAGTCTCATTTTCAATTGCTTGTGTCTCTTTTGTAAATGTAAGGATGTAAAGAAGTAAGAAAAAAAAGCGTTGTGTACTATTTATATTTTTGAACAAAAAAGATACCCACCCCAATAACTGCAAATATAAGGGCAATACTCACCCCTATAAAAGTGAAAGTGACAGGTTCACTAAAATTAGGCACCTACCACCTCACTACAACGTTTACATAAAGTATCTTCACTTGCAGCCTGATATTTCCAACAACGAGGACATTTGTGTGCAGTTGCTTTTGCTATGGTAAAAGTATCCTCACCCACTTTAAAGCTTCCAAGCTCATTTTCCTCAGGTTTATCCTCAAAGATACCAGAAACTACAAACCAATCTTCAGCATCTGTTGTATTCATCTCAAGTACTGCTTTTGACTCTGTATAGATGATGAGCTCCAGAGTTGATTTAATGATTTTTTCTTTTTTAAGTCCATCTACGACACTGCCAAAACCTTCACGAGCTTTGATTAAATACTCAGCATCAAATGGTGCATTAACACTTGCAAGTGCTTCATAGGTCATATCAAAAATATCCTCAGCATCTTGCTTGATAACTGCTGGAGCATTCTCTACAATCTCATCTGTTGTATAAGTTAAAATCGGTGCCATAAGAGTAAGGAGCGTTTTTGTAATCATAGCCATTGCGCTTTGACTTGCACGGCGGCGCGCAGAGTCTTGCGCATTACAGTAAAGATTGTCTTTTGTCATATCGATATACATACCACTGAGTTCATTGACGATGAAATTGTTAAGTGTGTTCATCCCATTGACAAAGTTATACTCACTAAATTGTTTATGCACTTCTGCCAACACGCAACTAGCTTCAGAAAGTATCCATTTATCCAAATCACCCATCTGTTCTACAGGAGTAATACTCTCTAGGTCATTAATATTCGCAAGCATAATTCTAAATGTGTTTCTAAGTTTTCTGTAACTTTCTGATGTCTGTTTTAAAATACCTTTTGAAATCTTTAAATCTCCCTGATAATCAGAAGATGCAACCCATAAACGAAGAATTTCACTTCCATATTCTTTGAGAACTTTCTCGGGTGCGATAACATTGCCTTTTGATTTAGACATCTTCTCACCTTTTTCATCAACCGTAAAACCGTGAGTGAGAACTCCTTTGTAAGGTGCTTTATGTTGCACAGCAGTTGATAAAAAGAGCGATGACTGGAACCATCCACGGTGTTGGTCACTTCCCTCTACATAAAGGTCAGCTGGGTAGTTACCTGCATCGTAGTTACGAGATTTTAGTACAGAGTTCCATGTTGAACCAGAATCAAACCATACATCTAAAATATCTGTTACTTTTTCCAGCTCTTCTGGTTTGTATCCGCTTCCAGGGTAAAGTAGCTGTGCGATATCCATAGAATACCATGCATCACTTCCCTGCATCTCAAAAATCATCGCCACAAAGTTTAAAACTTTTTCATCTAAAAGAACTTCACCAGTAGCTTTTACTCTGAAAAATGCGATAGGAACACCCCAGTCACGCTGACGGGAGATACACCAGTCAGGGCGGTTTTCAACCATAGAAGTAAGGCGTTTGCGACCAGTTTCAGGAATGAACTTTGTCTTTTCAACTTCACTAAGTGCGATCTCACGAAGTGTTTTTTCTTCACCCTCAGGTGTTCCATCAACACTTATGAACCATTGTTTGGTAGCACGATAGATAAGTGGTGTATGGCTTCTCCAACAGTGTGGATAAGAGTGGATAAATTTATCCACTTTGAGTACTGCATCACCCATAAGCTCAATCAGGTCTTCGTTTGACTTAAAGATATGGCGACCTATAAAATCTTCCCCGTTTGGAATAAGACCAAGACCAACAACACTCTCATCATAACATCCAGTTTCATCAACTGGCATTACAACTTCTAAGTCATACACAAGTCCAACACGGTAGTCATCTTCACCATGACCTGGAGCTGTGTGAACACATCCTGTACCGTTGTCAACTAAAACATGCTCACCGAGAACTATTCGAGATTCTCTTTTGTTAAGAGGGTTGATAGCGATAAGGTTTTCAAACTCTTTTGCATCAAACTCTTGTGCGATTGAGCCACTTACAACACCACTCTCTACCAAAGAGTTAAGAAGTTCACGTGCTACAATGTAACCATCAGTTGTAAGAACATATTTTTCTTCAGGATTTAAAGAGATACCTGTATTTGCAGGAATCGTCCACGGTGTTGTTGTCCAAATAACAGGAGCTGCTTTACCTGTGATGCCAAGTTTTTCTTTTGCCTCATCACTGAGTTCAAAAGCGATAAAAATAGAGTAGTCCTCTTTATCCTCATACTCAACTTCTGCTTCTGCAAGTGCAGTTCTCTCTGCCCATGACCAAAAAACAGGTTTGCTACGCTCTACAAGAAGCCCTTTTTTAGCAACATCACAAAGTGTTCTGTATATGTTGGCTTCAAAACGAAAATCCATCGTTACATAAGGCTTGTTCCAATCAGCGATAATCCCCAATGTTTTAAACTCTTCTCTTTGGATGTCAACAAATTTTGCAGCATGCTCGCGACAAAGCTTGCGAATTTGGGCAGTTTCAAGTTGCTCTTTTTTCTTTTTGCCACCAAGTTTTTTCTCAACCTGTTGTTCAATTGGCAGTCCATGACAATCCCAACCTGGTGTAAAACGGACAGACTTGCCGTTAAAGTAGTTGTGTTTAATGATAATATCTTTGAGAACTTTGTTAAGAGCGTGTCCTATGTGAATATGTCCATTAGCATAAGGAGGTCCGTCATGGAGTGTAAAACTCTCAGCACCCATACGGTTTTGTTTCATCTTTTGATAAACATTTTTTTCATCCCAAGCAGCATAACGCTTTGGTTCATTATTGATTAAGTTTCCACGCATTGCAAACGTAGTTGTTGGTAAAAGTAGTGTCTCTTTGTAGTCCATCTTTGCCCCAAAATATATTTAAAAGTTTTGCATTATATCTATAATGGTTTTAAAACCTTATAAAACTGCTATAATAAGAAAAATAAAACCACTAAACAAAGGCGATAACCATTATGAAACTGCATATTCTTTTTATAGGAGATACTTTTATATATAACGATGCTTTTTCTGAATATATTCTTAGAAATATTAGAAAAAGGTTTCACACTTTTGATTCGCTCAAGTTTTTGAAAAAAAGTGACAATTCACTTTTTTTAGAGCTTGAAGAATCTTTACATACTGAAAATAATATTATTATAGTTTCCACCAAGCAGAATTTTTCAACAGTTGGTAAGGTTATCTCTACTGTTACAGGGGATAATCAGGTTTTGCAAAATGGGATGCTTGTTCCCTCTCAGGTGGTGGCATTTCATGAAAGAACATATTTGTTGCATTATAAACACGCTATGGTTAATGTTATACAGATAGATGAAGCGCAAAAAATGCCTCAACTTTTATTGGAAGATACAAATATTGAAAAATGTGTTCATATCTTTGAAGAAGATAAAGCGACACTGGAAAATATTTTACAACCAATTGCACAAACATATAATGTATATTTTACACTTACAAAAGTTGTAGATGGTTGGTTGCGTGTTGCTATTCACAGTAGTAAATATGGAGAGATAGACAATTTTATTCAAGCAGCAAAGAACCTTTTACCAAAAAAACTTATAGCAACTTCAAACATAATAGAGTATATTATAGAACTACTTGCGAGAGAGTCAAAGAAAGTAACATTTGCGGAGAGTTGTACAGGTGGTTTGTTAAGTTATCTCTTTACAAAGCATAATGGGGCATCACAAATTCTCGATGGTTCTTTGGTAACATACTCAAACTCACTCAAAGAAAACTGGCTTGCTGTTAGTGAAGAAGTATTAGAATCTTACGGTGCAGTGAGTGCCGAGGTGGTTGAAGAGATGAGTGAGGGAGCACTCAGTGTTAGTCATGCTGATTATGCGATGGCTATCAGTGGTATAGCAGGTGAGAGTGGTGGAACTGAACAAAAACCAGTTGGTACAGTTTATATAGGTGTTAGAACACAAAATGATCATAAAGAGGAGCGTTGCTTTTTTGAAGGTGATAGAAATTATATACAAGAACAAAGTGCATATTATGCTGTAAAAATGATGATTTTGCTCGATAAAGAAACTTTTTTTTAATTTTTTTGCAAAATCACTTGACATTCAAAAATGATTTGTCTATAATTTCGACCTCTTAACAAAGAGAAGACAAAATGTCTCGTTAGCTCAGCTGGTAGAGCACGTCACTTTTAATGATGTGGCCGATGGTTCGAATCCATCACGGGACACCATTTAACAAATATGCGGTGGTAGTTCAGTTGGTTAGAATACCTGCCTGTCACGCAGGGGGTCGCGAGTTCGAGTCTCGTCCACCGCGCCATTTTGTTGGATGGGCGCTTAGCTCAGTTGGTAGAGCGCTACCCTTACAAGGTAGATGTCACTGGTTCGAGTCCAGTAGTGCCCACCATTTGTTTAATAACCTTGTTATTGAAGAAAGTGACCCTTTCGTCTAGTGGCCAAGGACACTATCACTTCATGGTAGTAACAGAGGTTCAAATCCTTTAGGGGTCGCCATAATAGGTGTTTTATTTCCCATTTTAATGGGCGCTTAGCTCAGTTGGTAGAGCGCTACCCTTACAAGGTAGATGTCACTGGTTCGAGTCCAGTAGTGCCCACCATATTTTGTTTATTTGCACAGAAGCTTTCAGCTCACATAGTTTTACTATGCTTCGCTAAAACCTTTTGCACAACTAAATCAAAATAAACTTATTATATACGCGGTGGTAGTTCAGTTGGTTAGAATACCTGCCTGTCACGCAGGGGGTCGCGAGTTCGAGTCTCGTCCACCGCGCCACTTCTTTTTGATTATCTGCACTTAATTTTTCAACTCACATACTGAAGTATGCTTCGTTAAAAACTTAAGCACAGCTAATTCAAAAACAAGCCTTTCATTAAGCTTGTTTCTTACAATCTTTGCCGACATAGCTCAGTTGGCTAGAGCAGCTGATTTGTAATCAGCAGGCCCGGGGTTCAAATCCTCGTGTCGGCACCACTTCTAATACAATTCATTTAAAATATTTTCATCTTCAACTCTGTTGTTTTTATGCTTTTTTGCTTCTTGAAGAATTTGGTAGAGTCTGTTGATAGTACTGCGTGTTGATTCTGTAGTGTCTATCCTATCCACAGCGATATAGGAGCTTTTATTGCCAAGATACTGATCAAGATTAAAGATGAGGTTTTCACCTGCTTTGATAGCACCGTTTTCATCTGTATGGTGAAAGCTTAGAAAGTAGTAGTTATCATTAAGTTTAAGAAAATAATCTGAGAGCCTCATAAACTCTTGAAGCATTTTTTCTTCTAAATTACCTTCAAAATATAAAAGTCCAAATGTTGAAACAGTACTGTATCGTTTGGCATTGTAATGTGTTTTTTTTATTTCTGTATCGAGTTGTTCATAGGTTTGTTTATCAATATCTATCATCATAATTTTATCCACATATACATTTTTTTCATTATAGCAAAAAACTTCATTAAAGAAAACTTTTTGTCCCACTTCTGTCGTACATATCTTTATATCGAAATGTGATAAGATTTTGCATAATGGCAAAAAGTACCATAAAGTTTAAGAAACTGCTTCCTCCGTAGGAAAACATAGGTAGTGGAACACCAACGACGGGGGCATATCCTATGGTCATAGAGATATTAACCCCCATATAGATAAAAATCATAAAAGAGATTGCAACAGTGACCACTTTGATATAATAGTCATTGTTGAAAATTGCCAAACTTAGAAGATGCAGTATTAAAATAACATACAGTAAAATGAGTGCCAATGCTCCTAAAAAACCTGTACGCTCAACAACAAAGGCAAAAATAAAGTCACTTGTTGCGATGGGAAGAAACTTCATTTGTGTTTGTGTGGCTTCCTCTTTCTTTTTCCCTGTCCATCCACCCGAACCTATGGCAATGATGGATTGCTGTACATGATAAGATGGTTTTTCACTTAAGAAATCTTTAATGCGTGTTTTTTGGTAATCATGAAGACCATACTTATAAAACAAAGGTGATATAAGAAGGATAGAGATTATAATAGTGGCAATGATTTTCCAATAGACTCCGACAAAAAACAAAATACCATACCCAATAAGCAGTAAAACCAAAGCTGTTCCTAAATCTGGTTCTTTGGCAATAAGGATAAATGGTAAAAGAATATAACCACTAAGACGTAAGAAGTCTTTGAGTCGGTATCCTCCAATAGGTGGCGGATTTTTATGGATAAGGTAAGCAAGCATCAATATAAGTGCAGGTTTGACAAACTCTGAGGGTTGAATGGTCGCTTGAACAAAGGGTAGCTCTATCCAACGTTTAGCCCCTAGTCTTGCGTGTCCGAAAAACTCAACACCAAGGAGCAAAATAATATTTCCCCAGTAGATAAAAGGGATTACCCAACTCATTCTTCGAATAGGAAGTAAAAATACGAAAATAAAAGCGATAAAGGCAACACCAACATAGGCAAGTTGCTTTTGTGCAAGGGCTGGAACTGCTTCTGCAATAAGCCAGTTGGAAGTTATTACCAAAGGTATGATAAGAATGATGGAAAAAAAGTCAAATTGTGATAAAATACTCTTATCAAATCTCCACAAGTTTATAACTCCAAAATAAATTTATACTATATGAATGAGATTGTATCATAAAGGAATCAAAGAATGTTAAATACACAAGAGTATATATGCCAAGAGCCTCAGAGACTCGATGTTTTTCTCTCAGAGGTTTTAAACCAAACCCGATCACAGGTAGCTACGCTCATTAAACGTGATTGCGTGTTTGTTGAAGAAAAACTTGTCAATAGACCTGGTGTAAAATTAAAATCAGGACAAAAAATTAAAGTCAGTTTTCCAGAAGTTACTCAAAAAGAGGCTTTAGAAGTTGATTTTGATGTTGAGATCCTTTATGAAGATGAAGATGTTTTGGTTATTAATAAGCCAAGTGGAGTAACAGTGCATCCCGCACCAAGTGTCAAAGAGGCGACTTTGGTTGATTGGCTCAAACATAAAGGGATACGACTCTCAACCATAAGTGGAGATGAAAGACACGGAATAGTACACAGACTCGACAAGGGTACAAGTGGTGCAATGGTGATTGCAAAAAACAATGAAGCACATGAGTTTTTATCCAAGCAACTGCAAGATAAGAGTATGGGACGCTATTATTTGGCAGTTGTTACCCCTCCTTTAAAAGATGATGTTACAATTATAGAGTCAAATATAGGACGCAGTGCAAATAATAGACTCAAAATGGCATGTGGACTTGAACATGGAAAATATGCCAAGACTGTTTTTAAAAATTTGGCACAAAATGAGGATGAGAAGCTACAGCTTTTAGCGTGTAAACTCTTTACTGGACGTACTCATCAGATTCGTGTTCATTTGGAGAGTTTACATCGTCATATCTTGGGAGATCATATCTATGCAAAATCTCCTCAGGCACCGAAGACGGAACGTATTTTGCTGCATGCATATGTAATATATTTTATACATCCTAGTACACAAGAAAAACTCTATTTCAGGGCTTCTCCTGATAAGATAATGCAAGAGTTTATAGAGAAAAAATTTGATTTGGAGATTATAAATGAAGTTCTTAACCCTGAGTATATTATCAACAGTTTCACTACTGATTCTTAGTGGCTGTGGCGGTATAACACCACAACCAAAAGAGAAAGTGATTATTGATAGCTCACTACCAGTTGTCACACTGACACAAAAAGGTATTATCTCTGATATGAACAGTGTTGCTTTTGAATGGAAAAGTATCAAAGATGCCCGTGTGGAGGGTATTTATGTTTATAAACGCTCTCCTGAAGATGAAAATCAAAAAGAGCTTAAATTTTATGATACTATTGAAAACAGATTTAAAACACATTATGTTGATAACAACGTAAAACCAGATACACGCTACACATACGCTTTTAAAGCATTCTCAAAAGATGCGGAGGCAAAACAAAGCAGAAGTTATGATCTCAATACTTTGCCAGTACTGCAATCTGTTGCGTGGATACACTCTGTAAGTGGAATGCCACGAAGTGCGAAGTTGTTGTGGCGTCCCCATATCAATGAAAGGGTAGAATCTTACATTATTGAAAGAAGAGCTCTGGAAGCAAAAGAGTGGGAACAACTCGCTACACTTCACGGGCGTTTACATGCTGAGTATATTGACAGCGACCTTGATGATAATCATGTTTATTTATATAGAATCCGAGTCAAAACATTTGATAATATTCTTTCAACACCTTCTGAGATTGTAAAAGCGGTGACAAAACCGTTACCAAAAACTGTAACACATATAACAGCTTCAAAAAATCTTCCAAAAGAGATCAAAATCAGTTGGGTGGATACAACACAAAAAGATTTTTACAGATATTATCTTTACAGAAGTGATGATGTTGATGGAAGTTATGAACTTATAGCAAAACTTTTTAACAACCACTATACAGATAAAATCGATGAAGATGGAAAAGCTTATTTTTACAGAGTAAGTGTTGTGGACAAAGATGGACTTGAAAGTGAATATGAAAAAACCACAGTGATGGGGATGACTCTTTCAAGACCACAAACACCAACACTTGTCGAGGCAAAACTTTTAGGTAATGCTATTGAGATAGCTTGGAAAGATGATGATCCAAGAGTGGTCTCTTATATTGTAAAACGTACTTATAAAACAGGTTGGTTTGATGCAAAAACAAAAGAGTTTAGTGGGATCAAAGAGCATAGATTTATAGATAAAGATATCCATCCAGATGCTACATACAACTATATTGTATACAGTGTTGATAAAAATTCGATTCGATCCAATCCAAGTGTTGAGGTGAGCATCAAAACACCAGAGTCCAATGAGATAATCAAAGCTCCTAAACAACAAACAAAAGAGGTTGTAAATACAAAACCAGAACAACCAACCAATGATGATCAGGCGGATGTGATTACACCTGTAGAAAATTTAGAACTAAATGAGATTTAATGCCACATTTACATATTGAGAAATTTGAAACTATAGAGTTACCAACGACAGTTGATGATGTAACATTTCATTTTATAGCAAACAATGCTGCTCGTGAAGATGAAAAGCTCATTGCAACAAGCTATGAAGGTGAAGATTTTTTTCTTTTACTTAAAGATGATGGAAAAAGGGTACTTTTAAAAACAGATAAACTGACACGTCCAGCTTCTATTTACAATGTGCATAAAGCACTTTTAGCATATGCTAAAGCAGCAGGTTTAAAGGTAGTTGCCTCAAATGTACCTGAAGGTGGAAAAAATGTCCACCTCAAAGAAGCAAATGCTTTGAAAAAAATAGAGTACTTTGCCCATGAATTTCCAACAGATAAAGAGGTTCATATTGAAGTTGGTTTTGGTTCAGGGCGACATCTTTTGCACCAGGCTGCAAATAATCCTGATATACTTTTTATAGGTATAGAGATTCACAGACCCTCTATTGAACAGGTATTAAAACAGGTGGTTATCCAAAAACTTGATAATGTACTGGTTCTTGATTATGATGCACGCCTCTTTTTAGAACTTGTTCCATCGAACCTTGTTGGAAAAATCTATGTTCATTTTCCAGTTCCTTGGGATAAAAAGCCTCATCGCCGTGTTATCTCTACTACTTTCATTAAAGAGTCTCGCAGAGTTTTAAAGGTTGGTGGTACACTGGAGCTTAGAACAGACAGTGAAAAGTATTATGCGTACTCCTATGAAACTTTTATAGCATTTCCTAAGATAACACTCAATATCAATAAAAACAAAGATATAGCAGTGAGTTCCAAGTATGAAGATAGATGGAAAAAACAGGAAAAAAATATTTATGATGTGATTATGATTAATGATGAGGAGTCTGAGGAGTTAAAGATTGAAGGAGATTTCTCTTTTGATTCTATAACATCAACGCAAGAATATCTTCTGGCACTTCATAACAAAACAATCCGTTTTGAAGATGGTTTTATCCATTTTGAGCGTATTTATAAAACTGACAAAGGGGTGATGTTGCGTGTTTCAATGGGAAGCTTTGACAGACCTGAGCATCTTTATGTAATGATAGAAGATGAAAAAGCTTCCTATTACCCTGAATTACCACTACGCTCCAAAGCAAATCTTCATGCGCATAAAGAGTTAAATAAGGTATTCAATGGATAAAGTAATCATTGCCAAAAATTTATCATTAGCATACTCTAAAGAGGAAACGATTATCAACAAGGTAAACTTTTCAGTTGATTCTGGAAGTTTTGTTTTTATTACAGGAGCCAGTGGTAGTGGGAAATCTACACTGCTTAAGTCACTCTATGGTGCTTTAAAACCTGTTGAGGGTTCTTTGGTTGTTGGTGGTGTTGAATTGAGTGGTGTTTCAAATAAAAAGCTCAATTTCTTACGTCGCCATTTGGGTATAGTGTTTCAAGATTATAAGCTTATCAAAGAGTGGACGATTGAGAAAAATATTATGTTGCCTTTAATTATCAATGGATATGAAAAAACAGTAACACAAAATCAGGTTGATTCTTTACTCAAGCATGTAAAACTCAAACATCAGGCAGGCAAATACCCTTTAGAACTCAGCGGGGGTGAACAGCAACGTGTTGCTATGGCTAGAGCTTTGGCTCATAACCCGATACTGATTTTGGCTGATGAACCAACAGGAAACCTTGATGAATATTCATCTCAAGTGATTTGGAACCTTTTAGAGGGTGCTAATGAACAGTTAGGGACTACTGTTATAGTTGTAACGCACCATATTCCTGAGACGATGAGTGTTGATTATAAGCATTACCATATAGAATTTGGAGATATAAGTGAAATCCTTTAAAAATCATCTTTCTCTTGTCATAGCTCTTTTGAGTATTTTGTTTTCTGTGCAGATATTTACTATAGTAGAACGTTCTATCGATGCATATAAAGAAAATCTGGCAAAAAACTATTCTCTTGTTGTTGTAAGTAAAAAAGCGATCGATCCAAAAACAATACAAACGAAAGTTTCATTGGTAACACATATAGATGAGATATCTCCAGATGGTGTCATAAAACGCTTAAATGCTGGTATAAGCAAGAAAAATGCTGAACTGTTAAAAGTAACACTTCCAAAATTTTATAAACTTAAACTCAAGTATTATCCATCTCCTCAAGAGTTGCAAAATATAAGAGCAACACTTTTAAAACTTCCTTCTGTAATGAAGGTTGAAACTTTTGAGGGTACACATCATAGAACATATAGACTTTTGCTTCTTTTTAAAACAGTTGTCAGTGTTTTTTCTTTAAGTGTTTTGGTTGTAACGGTTTTATTAATCTTTAAAGAGTTAAGAATTTGGCAGTTTCAACATAATGAACGTATGAGCATTATGGGACTTTTTGGTGCCCCTACATGGTTACGCTCAGCTGTGCTGTTTCGACTTGCTATTGTAGATGCTCTTATAGCATCAGCACTTGCATTTGTGAGTTTTATTTATGTATCTTCAAATAAATGGATTGCAGAACAGTTTGAAAATATAGGCATAAATGTTGTTGTTTTTGATACTACATACGATTTTTTAACGATGCTTGGTATCGCTATGAGTGTTTCATTGTTACTTGCAACTTTGATAGTTTTGGGACATAAAGAAGAGGTATGATGAATCGTATTATTTTTTTTATACTTCTTAGTGTCAGTTGCGTGTTGGCACAGGGTAATATTGACCAAAAGATTAAAAAAACAAGTTCAAAACTTACCAAATACTCAAAAAACTATAAAAATATTAACAGAAAAATGACACAAACAGCCAAAGCGATTTTAAAGCAAAAAAAAGAGCTTCGTAAACAAAATAAATATCTAAAAGCTCTCAAAAAAGAGCTAAAAGAGAAAGAGCTTGTTTATAATGAAAATAAAAAACAACTTACATTATTGAAAAAATCGCAATCTTCTTTAAAAGAGAGACAACAAAAACTTGAAGAGGATTTGGTGTTTGTTATAGCAAAAAGTGTTTCACTCTCTGTTGTGTTAGATGAAGCGTATGCAAAAAATGAAGATTCGTTGATCGAGTTGGAAGTTTTAAAAGCGATGCTTAAAGAGTCCAAACAAAAAGCCAATGAGCTGAGTGAAAAATATTTTGCTATGAATAAAGATATAAATTTTTTAGACAAACACGCAAAAGAGCTTGAGAGTGCAATACTAGCCATTGATAAAAAGCGTAAAAAACTTATAAAAACTCAAAAAGAAAATAAAAAAGCACTGCAAAAGCTCCAACGTGCCAAAGCATCTTACAAAAGAGAGCTGAAAAAACTCATTCGTGAACAAAATGCTCTCAAACAAACACTTTCACAGCTTAATATCATTAAAATTGATGAAGCAAAAAAAGCAAAAGAGGCAAAAGAGCAAAAAGCAGCATTTGCAAAAAAACAGATTGATTTGGATGAAAATCTCCCAAAAGTGAAAAAACACGGAAGCTCTTATCAGGCATTAAAAACCATTAAATATACAGGGAGAAAAACGATAGCTCCAATTAATGGCTATACCATCACTAAAAAGTACGGAACCTATATCGATCCGATTTACGGGATTAAGATTTTTAATGAGTCGATATCCCTAAAACCTAAAAAGCCAAATGCAAAGGTTAAAACTGTCTTTAACGGTAAAGTGATCTATGCAGATAAGACAGCAGTGCTTAACAACATTGTCATTGTAGAACATAAAAATGGTCTCCATACAGTCTATGCCAATCTTTCAAAAATAGCTCCTGGCATACGTAAAGGGAAAAAAGTGAAAAAAGGTGCAACCATCGGTCGTGTCGAAGATGAACTGGTTTTTGAGGTAACGAAAAAGAGTTATCATATAAACCCTATACGATTATTTAGGTAGTTTTAGGTATAATCGCGAAAAATTTATATGCAAGAGAAGATTATGAAATTTATTCAAACTCGTGGAATCGATACAAACAAACCTGCAAAAGTGACATTTTCAGAGGCAATCCTTGATCCAATCGCATCATTTGGCGGTTTATATGTACCAGAGGTACTTCCTCAACTTGGAAGTGCATTTTTAGAAAAACACAAAAACTCATCATATAAAGAGTTGGCAAAAGATATGCTTGAGAGTTTTGAGATTGATATTGATGGAAGTGTTATAGATGAAGCACTGAACCTCTATGATAAGTTTGATGATCCATCAAATCCCGTGCCAGTTGTGAAAGTAAAAGATAACCTTTATGTAAGTGAACTCTACCATGGTCCAACACGTGCATTTAAAGATATGGCATTGCAACCTTTTGGTGTGGTGCTCTCTTCTATTGCACAAACACGCAACGAAAATTATCTCATTTTAGCAGCGACAAGTGGTGATACTGGTCCAGCAGCTTTAGAGACTTTTAAAAACCGTGCCAATGTAAAGGTTGCGTGTTTATATCCAGATGGTGGGACAAGTGATGTTCAGCGTTTGCAAATGGTGACTGAAGATGCACCAAATTTAAAAGTTATCGGTATTCATGGTGTTTTTGATGATGCACAAACTGCACTCAAACGCCTTTTGGCAAGCGAAGCGTTTAAAAAAGCACTGCAAGAAAAAGATACAAAACTCTCAGCTGCAAACTCTGTGAACTTTGGTCGTATCATTTTCCAAATCATTTATCATATCCACTCATATTTAGAGCTTGTACGCCAAAATGCAATCACTATGGGTGAAAAAGTTTACTTAAATGTTCCAAGTGGCAATTTTGGGAATGCACTCGGAGGTTACTATGCGTGGAAGATGGGGCTTCCTGTTGAGAAGATTATCATCTCTTCCAATGAGAACAATGTTCTAACACGCCTTATTCGTGATGGTAAGTATGATCTTCGTAACTCTGAAGTGGTCAGTACAACTTCTCCTGCGATGGATATTTTAAAGTCATCCAATGTTGAGCGTGTGTTATTTGACCTCTTTGGTGAGCAAAGAACCCGTGCATTGATGGAGGATTTAGAGAAGCATCATTGCTATGAACTTACTTCTGATGAACTTGCAAAACTTCAAGCGTGTTTTGATGCTGATTGGTGTAGTGGTGATGAGGGTAAAAAGTATATCAAAGAGACATTTGAAAATGATGGTTATTTGATGGATCCTCATACTGCAACATGTATGAAATCGTATGAGACTCGCTCAAACCCAGAGATTAAGTCTATCATCTATTCAACTGCTGAGTGGACAAAGTTCTCTCCTGTCATTGCCAATGCACTTACAGGAGAAGTTGATACTCATGATATAGATGCACTAAAATCTATCTCAAAAGTAGCAAATCTTCCTATCCCCCCAATGATCCAAGAGCTTTTTTCTAAAGAGATAGCACAAAAGAGTATTATAGAAAAAGAGAAGATAGAAGAGGAGATACTCAAGTTTTTATAAACTTGTGTATCCTATAAAATTGCTGTTAGATTTAAGAGAGTGCTAATGCTTTTGTGTAGGCTTGTTCTATAGCATCGATACACGCAGCACGTACACCTTTTTCCTCGAGAGCACTGTATCCAGCAGCAGTGGTGCCTCCTGGACTCATTACACCATCTTTTAAAAGGGCAGGGTGTTCATTTTGAATAAGTGAACCAAAACCATCAAATAAACCACGCATGATAGCTATCGCATCATCACGTTTTAGTCCCTGTTTTACCGCACCATCTGCTAGAGCCTCTGCAATAAGTGCCAAGTATGCAGGTCCGCTTCCTGCAAGTGCTGTAGCGATATCTATCTCTTTTTCACTTCCAAGCCATCGTGTAGTGCCGATTGCATTAAAAAGGTTTAAAGCTTCCTCTTTATAGTTTTCATCTCCTGTAAGAGTGGTCATGGAAGCACCTACACTTGCAGCCAAGTTTGGCATAGTGCGTACAAATGCCTGAGCATGAAAATGGGATGAAAGTTTCTCTAGTGTAGTACCTGCTAAAACAGAGTAAAGTACTTTTGCTCTGCCTTGAAGCTGCGTGGATACCTCCTCTACATTTGCAGGCTTTACACATAAAATGACAGTTTTATCTGTTATATCATACTCATTTAAGAGGTACTTATCAACTTTACACTTGAGCTTTTGTTCAAAGGTTTCAAGTTTTTGCATACTTCTTCCAACTATCTCAATTGTGTAATTATCTTTGAGTCCCTTAGCGATACTAAGCGCCATATTCCCATTTCCAATAAATGTTATAGTTTTCATAAGTTTCCTAAATGTTTTTGTGGTATTATAGCATTAAAAAATGTAAGGCTAAAAAGATGGAGCAGTTTTTACAAAAAGCAAAAGATGCAAGTCGTGTTTTAAACACTCTCAGTGGTGCGCAAAAGAACACAATCTTAAAAGAGATGGCAGAGGCTTTACGTGCAAATACTATGGGTTTACTTGAAGCAAATGCTATTGATATGCAAAATGGTAAAGATAATAATCTCTCGTCAGCTTTGATGGACAGACTTTTTTTGGATGAAAAACGGATTGATGCGATGGCAGTTGCCATTGAGGAGATAGCAGCACTTAAAGAGCCAGTTGGACGTGTGCTTGATGGTTGGGTAACAGAAGATGGTTTAAAGATAGAAAAGGTTTCTATCCCGATAGGTGTCATTGGTATCATTTACGAGTCTCGTCCAAATGTAACAAGTGATACAGCAGCATTATGTTTTAAAAGTTCTAATGTCTGTGTATTAAAGGGTGGTAAGGAAGCAGAATATTCCAATAAAGCCATAGCAGAAGTGTTGCAAGCAACATTAGAGAAAAACAATCTTCCTCGTGAGCTTATTTCTTTAATACCTGATAGCTCTCGTGAAGGGGTAGCTAAACTGATTAAAATGGATAAGTATGTGGACTTGATTATTCCTCGTGGTGGGGAAGGACTTATCCGTTATGTTAGTGAACATGCAACGGTAAGTGTTGTTAAACATGACAAAGGGCAGTGCCACACCTATATAGACAAAGATGCAAATATTGACAATGCTATCAAAATAGCACTCAATGCAAAAGTACAACGCCCAGGTGTATGTAATGCGATGGAGACACTTCTTGTCGATGAAGCGATTGCAAAAAAAGTATTGCCAATGCTAAAAGAGGCTTTTGATGCAGCACATACTGAGCTTAAAGGGTGTGCTAACACGCAGTCTATTATAGAGGTACAACACGCAACTGATGAAGATTTTGATACGGAGTATTTGGCAAATATCTTAAATATCCGTGTAGTTGACGGAGTTGAGGGTGCTATAGAGCATATAGTTCGTTTTGGCTCAGGACACTCTGAGGCTATAATCACAGAAAATATCACTTCAGCAGAACAGTTTTTAAATGGAATTGATGCTGCTGCTGTGTATGTGAACGCTTCAACTCGTTTTACAGATGGTGGAGCGTTTGGTTTTGGTGCAGAAGTGGGTATTAGTACCAATAAACTTCATGCTCGTGGTCCTATGGGTATAGAGGGACTCACAACATATAAATTTAAGATTTATGGAAGTGGACAGGTTCGGTAATGCAAGATTTAAAAGAGTTAAGTAATATAAAATGTTTTGGTAACTTATCAAAGAACGAGTTGAAACTTCTAGCTTCGATTGCGAGAAAAAGAAATTTTTCAAAAGGGGAGGTGCTTTTTTATGAAAAAGATGAACCTCGTTATCTTACATTATTAACATCGGGAACACTGAAGGTGTATAAAACGGATCCAAAAAATAATGAAATTATTCTTCATAGATTTTTACCTGGTACCTTAGTCGCAGAGATGGCAGTTTTAGAGGGGATTCCTTATCCTGCATCTGCGTGTTTTGAGAGTGACGGAAGTGTTATAGAGATTGACTTTATACGTTTTAAAAAGGAGTTTTTGACAAATCCAGATATAGCACTTAATTTTTTCAAATCTCTTTCACGAAAGATTAAGTATTTGGAGGATGTAATCGCTTTAAATATTGTGCTTGATTCTACAGCAAGAGTGGCAAAATATATTTGTGAAAATGATGATGCTTTGGGTATGAAACACAATCAACTCTCACAGTATCTTCATATGACACCAGAAACACTTTCACGTATTTTTAAGAAGTTTACAAAACTAGGATTCTTGGTAAAAGAGGGAAGTAATTATAAAATCATTGATAAAGAGTCTTTGACTATCCTATTTGAATGATATTTCTTCTCATTATTGATGTATATCAATATGGTTTTTATTTTTCTGCATTACAATCTAGAAAAATAACTTTAAAGGATTAGGATATGTCAAATATTCCAGCTGATGCACAAAAAATTGAGGTTGAAGGTGCTACTGTAGATTTTTACAAACTTGAAAAAGATGGACAAAGTACATACTACTTCGATACTTCCAAAGAGGGACCTCCTCATCCTATGGTAAATGCTATGAGTGGTTTGGCACTTATTAAAGGGACTAACGATACTTTGGTAATGATTAATCATAAAACTCCAGGTGGACTTTTTTCCAAACTTGAAAATGATGTTATTCATGAGGTTGAAGAGTTAGATAATGGTTTGGTTAAAGTTACATTCCATTATAACTCTGATGCCGTTAATGAGTCTGATTTAACACAAACTAGCTGTGCTGGCTAAGTGAGTTATGTTTCAGATTTCCCAAGATTTTGCTCCACCATTTAAGCTAATAGCTCCCTTTTTTATCATAGGGAGTTTTTTTTATCTCTTTTCATCTGTTTTTCTTTTTGGTTTTGATGGTGAGAGTCTTTCTGTTATGAATCCAACCGTCATTGCATTTGCTCATCTTTTTTTACTTGGCTTTGTTATGATGATTATCTTTGGTGCAATGGCACAGCTTGTTCCTGTAGTCTTGGAAGTTGGGCATTTTGCAGTTGAGTTGTTTTATGCGATATGGCCACTTTTGTTAATAGGAACACTGTTAATGATTGGTGGGTTTTTATATGCACCTGCACTTTTGCCCTATGGTGGTATGATAGTGCTTATCTCAATGATGATTTTTGTTGTTGAGATATTTTTAACGATGAAACAAGTAAAAAAGCTCAATATTGTGATGACTAGTGTTCTGCTTTCAAACACTTTTTTATTTATGGGTATTATAGTGGGGCTTGTGATGGCTTTGGGATATGCGGGGGAGATTGATGTAGATATCGCATCATTACTTACATCGCATATCTATTTTGTTGTAGGTGGTTATGTCAGTATCACACTGATGGGACTCTCGGTGGTACTGCTGCCAATGTTTGGTCTTTCACATGGTTTTTCACTTAAACCTTTAGAAGTAGCTCTTTATATGATGAGTACAAGTGTTATGATAGTTTTTCTTGATGCACTTTTTTCATTTAGCAGTATTGTAAGCTATATAGGTTATCTACTGTCAATAGTTGCTATGGGAATCTATTTCTATCAGGTCTATACTATTTTCAAAACAAGAGCGAGAAAAGAGAATGATATCTATGTCAAATCACTCTTTTTTGCCTACCTCTCTCTTATAGCGGCTTTGGTGCTTATTGCTTTGTATTTTCTTAGTAGTTACGAACCGTTGTTATTGGCTGGAGGATGGCTTATAGTGTATGGTCTTTTTGCTTTTGCCATTACAGGGCATATCTACAAGATTATTCCGTTTTTGGTATGGTTTGAGCGTTTTTCACCACTTGTGGGGAAACAAAAAGTGCCAATGCTTGCAGATATGTTACCACCAAAAAGCTCTGAAGCTCAATTTATTTTCAGTGCTCTTGGTGTTATTGTTGTTGCTGTGGCTCTTATACTGCAAAACACGCAACTCCTTCATGCTGGAGCATCGTTTCTTGTTGTTGGTGCTTTGGCATTTATACGCAGTGTATTTTACATGATAAATTTTAAATAAAAGGAACAAAAAATATGTATACAAAAGAGGAACTTTTTCGTGCTATTTCAACTGTTATCGATCCAGAGGTTGGATTTAATTTGGTAGAGATGGGACTTATTTATGATGCAGTTGCTGATGAAGAGGGAAATGTCAAAGTAACTATGACACTCTCAACAAAGGCGTGCCCACTTCATCAAATGATCGTACAATGGGTAAAAGAGGCAGTTGAGAAACTTCCTGATGTCAAAGATGTTGAGGTGGAAGTTGTCTGGGAGCCAGAGTGGAACATCACAATGGCTGATGAAAATGTAAAAAAAGCGCTAGGCGCATAAAAAAACTCAAGTATTTTTTTTAAAGTATGTACAAAATCTACTTTTGTACATACTCTCTGATTGCCGCAAAAACATCTTTTAAGTCTTTATGATATTCTAAAAACAGATCTTTTATATGTGCAGGATTCTCTTTGAGTGCTGTTTTTAAAGCTTGTGCTGTATTGTGCAGTTTTTTAGCTCCGACATTTGCTGTAATACCAACTACATCAAGTAGCAGTTTATCTGCATCATCGAAGTTTTTGTTATTGATATACTGCTGTAGTTTTAAAGAGGAGTCATTATAGTCTTGAACAAACTCATTTAAAATCTCTGCATAGAATGCTTTATCATTGCCACAAACTTCCAATCCATCTTCTGGGTCAAGAACAGCAGCCTCTTTTTGTACTGAAATATCCTCTTTTACATCTTCTTCTATTGGCGTAGTATTATTGTCGCTGTATGTATAAAGAACATCATAAAGAAGATCCATTTTAAGAGGTTTTTCTAAATGCCCTTCCATTCCAGAATCGTACATTTTTTTAATATCATCACTTGCAGTATCACCACTGAGTGCAATAACAGCGATATGGTCATATGCAGGATTGGCACGAATTTGGCGTGTTGCTTCAAAACCGTCGATACGAGGCATATGTGCATCCATTAAAATAAGCATAAAATTAGTGTCGTTTTGTAAGATATCAAGCACCTCTTGGCCGTCATTGGCAACAACAATATTCATATCACTATCTGCAAGCAGTCCCAAAATAACTTTTTGGTTAATGATGTTGTCTTCAGCAAGTAAGATACGCTTGTTCGCAAACTCTTTAAAATCCTCTTTATGGATTTTGCCATGTGGAGGAACCTCTTTTTTTATTGCCTTTGATATGGCAGTTTGTGGTGGTTTAGGAGAGGGTTGTGCAATCGTCTCTTTTGGTGTTGTTTCCTCTTTAGGGATAATCTCCTGAATTGTTTGTGGAGGTGCTTGTTGTGTAATATCCTCCATAATGTCATCAGTATCATCAGTATCATAAGGATCATCTATTACAGTTGGTTTTTTTTGTTTCTTTTTTATAATGATATAGAGTACGATAACAAGTATAATGGCTAAAGCGGCAATGATTTCATTTTGGTATAGATTAAAAAGTTCTAACATAGCAAATATCCCTTTTTTTCGAAGTTTTAAATCATACAGTATAAAAAATTAAAGCTAAATTATATTAGAGACTCTTTGTTTTACAAATTTGCTGTATAATTGAGAATTAAATTAAAACAAAGAGGTCTTAGTTTGCAAGATATTCCACATATTCCAGTCTTATATCGAGAGGTTATAGATGTTTTTCAAGATATAAAAGAGGGAATTATTATTGACTGTACATTGGGATATGGTGGACACTCCTCTATGATACTTGAATCAAATCCAAATATAAAGCTCATAGGTATTGACCAAGATCAAACAGCGATAGATTTCTCAAAAAAAAGACTTTCTCAATATGGTCAGAGAGTTAGCATCAAAAAAGGGCGTTTTTCTCAGGTGATAAAGGAGATATTGCAAGAGGTTGATCCAAAAGAGATCAAAGGTATTTTGGCAGATATTGGTGTTTCATCCTTGCAACTTGACCAAAAAGAGCGTGGTTTTTCGTTTGAGAGCGATACTTTGGATATGAGGATGGATAAAGATGCTCCGCTGAGTGCTTCAGTTGTGGTGAATGAATACTCCCAAAATGAGCTTGAACATATTCTCAAAGAGTATGGAGAGTTACGTAACTATAAAAAGCTTGCTTCTGTTATTGTGCAAAAAAGACCTTTTGTTTCATCAAAAGAGTTAAGTGAAGCATTGATTCCATATCTTCCACGAGGGAAAAAAATACACCCTGCAACATTATTGATGCAGGCTGTCCGTATTGAGGTCAATGATGAACTAGGGGAACTCAAAGGGTTGCTTCAAACCATAAAAGAGGTACACCCTCCATGTGCCAAAGTTGCCATAATATCATTTCACTCCCTTGAAGACAGAATTGTAAAGCAGGAGTTTGTCAAATGGTCAAAATCGTGTATCTGCCCACCAGAAGCGTTTCGATGTGAGTGTGGGAACAATCATAATCTAGGAAAGATTCTAACACGCAAGCCTGTAACGGCACAAGCAGATGAACTCAAACAAAATGCGCGCAGTAGAAGTGCAAAGTTGCGTGTTTTTCAAATGGATAAAGACAATGAGTGCTAAAGTAGAACTTTTAGAAGAGGTGCAAGATATTGTCGCACCAAAGAAAAAGCTTGATGTAAACTATTTTCTTAGTGTTTTATTAGCTATGGTCTTTGTTGCGATATTTGCATTTCCAAAGATATATATTACACAACAAATTTACTACAAAAGTCGAGATATTGCAAAACTCAAAGTGGAGTATGAAACACTAAAAGAGGAAAATAAACTTATCAGTGCTTCTGTAGAATCTATCAAATTTAAAAACCAAATTCTCGATACACTTTTTTAAGGATCAATCTTGATACGAAACTTTATACGCTTTGCAATCGAAAAGCCGTTACTTAACCATATTTTATTGATATTTATCTTTTTACTCTCTATTTTTGCGTATATCAATATCCCTAAAGAGATTTTTCCACCGATGAATATGGATAAAATCACTATCAAAGGTGGTTATGCTGGGACATCGGCAGATATTTTGGACAAGATGGCTGTGCAAAATATCGAAGATGATCTGCAAAATATCAACGAACTTGAAGATATTACAAGTAGTATAAAAAACGGCTCGTTTATCATCAGTGCGGATATTAAAACAGGTTCTGACAATATTTTGGTACTTAATGATGTCAAAGATGTTGTCAGCAGCATTAAAAAAGATTTACCAGCGGATATGAATGAGCCAGTTGCCAATATAAAAACACATGCCTTTCCATTGGTGTTGATTGCACTCTCTGGTGATGCAAGCAAGGAAGAACTTTTAGAGCGTGCCGATGAACTTAAACGTGAGTTGAGTAAAATGAAAGCCTTAAGTGATATCACCATTCGTGGTGATGCTGATGAGGAACTCTCCATTAAGCTCAATGTTGCAAAAATCAAAGCATATGGCTTACAACCTGCTTTGGTTGTGCAGGCTATCAGTAATATAAGTTCTATCTTTCCTATAGGAACTATCAAAGAAAAAGCGAACCATCTCTATATCTCTACTTATAACGGAGAAAAAACAAAAAAAGATGTGGAAGATACCATTATAAGTGTTGGTGGATTGCGTGTTCGTATAGGTGATGTAGCTGATGTGGCATTTAAACTCAGTGATGAGGTGGAACTCTCCCACTATAACGGTAAGCGTAATATCTCTGTCAATGTCACAAAAAGTAAAAATGGTAATGCAATACAGCTTGTCAAAGATATTCGAGAACTCCTTAAAGAACAAAAAAAACTCCATCCAAACCTTGAGTACAGTATCTATACCGATACTTCTGTATGGATTAAAAACCGTTTAAATACTGTTTTTTCCAACATCGCTTTTGGATTGATGCTTGTGTTTTTAGCGATGTTGATTTTTATCAACCGTGGTATTGCCTTTGTGGTGGCACTTGGGATTCCTGTGAGTTTTATGATTGGGCTTATCGCTACAGAACTTTTGGGGGACAGTTTAAATATGCTCTCTTTGTTGGGAGCGCTTATAGCCCTTGGTATGTTGGTGGATGAAGCGATAGTTGTTGCTGAGAATATCTATAGACACTTAGAGGAGGGGATGGAGCGAAAAGAGGCTGTCATTAACGGTGCGGCTGAGATGTTTCCAGCAGTGCTTACGGCAACATTGACAACTGTTTTTGCCTTTTTGCCTATGCTTTTGATGACGGGGGAGATGGGGATGTTTATCAAAATCATCCCTGTAATGATAACAGTACTGCTGCTCTCATCACTTTTTGAAGCATTTTATTTTTTGCCACTTCATGCGCATGACTTTTTAAAAGTCTCCAAAGAGGGGAGTTTTACCAAACGGTTTTGGGATAAGATGTATAAAGGGTACAGCATCCTTTTGCATTTTTTCTTTCGACGCAAACACCTTTCTCTTTTTCTTATCATAATAACCATCCTTTATGCAACATTTGTGATGATACAACACTCCAAATTTCAGCTCTTTCCTGAGTTTGATAACACGCAGATTTATGTATCTGGAAAAGTAAATATTAACAATGAACTCAAAGATACAGAAAAGATAGTCACTCGACTAGAGAAGATTTTGATAAAAAATCTTGATAAGGAGGATGTTTCTTCTGTTACCTCTGTTGTTGGGTTTAAAATGAATGATAAAAATAAAGCAGATCTTGGAGAAAATCTTTTCCATATTTTTATAGATTTGCATGAAAGAGCACCTGAGAACCTTTTTGACAAATATATCAGCCCTTATCTCTCCATAGAGTATGATTCAAAAGTAAAAATCAGAACAAGAGATGCAAAAGAGATAGAAAAAGATATCAAGATTTATCTCAAAGATATACAACACGCAACAGATGAAGAGGGTAAGCCTTTGTTTGAAGAGTTGGTTGTCAAAGTTCCTAGTGCAGGTGTAGTGGCACATGATATTGAGATAGGTCTTAGTTCTAAAGAGGACAAAAGTGTTGTTCCTTATTTAAAGCTTATCGAGGAAAAACTCTCTACCATCAAAGGGGTAAGTAATATTTCAGATGATGCAACACTTGGTGAAAAAGAGTTGAAGTTGCGTGTTAATAAATATGGACAACAACTTGGATTTAACGAACAAACACTCTCTAATGAGTTGCGTGCTTACTATCTCAAAGGGGAGTATGGAAAACTTTTCAATGAAAAAGGACTGCTTAGAATCCGTATTGAGAGTGATTTTGACAAAAAGATAGATTCTCTCAATCATATAGAGGTGCAAGTACCTAACACGCAACAGTTTGTGCTTGTAAAAGATGTTTCTGATTTTTATTTTATTCAAAGTTTTGTCACACTCAAAAAAGAGGATGGAAAACGAGTGAGAAGTGTTTTTGCTTCACTCGATAAAAAGCTGATGACATCCTCTGAAGTGATGGAATTACTGCAGCCTGTTTTACAAAAGATTGAAAATGAAGGTATAGAGATAGAGATAAAAGGTGAAGAAAAAGAGAATAATAAGAACAAGCGTGAGATGATGCAATCAGCGGTGATAGCACTCTTTTTGATCTTTATTACTCTTGTATGGCTTTTTGATTCCATTAAAAAGTCTCTTATTGTTGTTAGTACAATACCTCTTGTATTACTTGGTGTATATGTAGGGCATTGGGTGATGGGACTTAATCTTACTATGCCTGGTCTTATCGGTATTGTAGGTCTTTCTGGTGTTGTTGTCAATGATGGGCTTATAATGGTTGATTTTATTAAACACGCAAGAGATACAGAAGAGTTGATGAAAAGAGCAAAAACAAGGCTCAGACCAATCCTTTTAACATCTTTAACAACAGTACTTGGTTTATTGACTTTAATCTTTTTTGCATCAGGTCAAGCTATGATTTTACAACCCATGGCAGTATCACTTGGATTTGGTATCGCTTGGGCTACAGTGTTAAATCTTATCTATGTGCCACTTCTTTTTGCAGTAGCATATAGGATAAAAACACCAAAAACATTAAAGGTATAAAGGGTTTTATAAGGAACTTTCTTGTAAAATTCCGACCTACCAACAACTGGTACGGGTTCTTAGCTCAGTTGGTTAGAGCTCTCGGCTCATAACCGAGCGGTCGAGTGTTCGAGTCACTCAGAACCCACCACTCTTTTTATTTCCCATAGAGATTTCTAAAAACTTCATTTTCAAGCCACATATTAGTAACAAAGTGATATAATTTTCCCAACAAAAAATAATTGGATTT
>Ga0256837_1000596_pt1 | contig 29484 bp, 30 predicted proteins | sample 4562384metaG_FD_185976 | JGI IMG/M metagenome (GOLD analysis project Ga0256837, IMG submission 185976) | Hydrothermal vent microbial communities from Guaymas Basin, Mexico - 4561-384 | ecosystem: Environmental > Aquatic > Marine > Hydrothermal vents | place: Mexico: Guaymas Basin | collected... | reverse complement strand
GCTCTTTAATATTTGGTTGGTTTTAAGGGATTCTTTCGTACCATAGATTACCTACTGATTATGATATAATTCTTGATAATTATAGTGTAAATAGAGTTAATTATATACATAACTTTTAGGTTATGTAAAAAGTTATGTATCTTCTATGTGCTTTATTTATGTTATTTTAAAAATATGTAGTGATTAAGTATCCCTAAAATAGGGAATTTACTTATAAATTGTATGTTGTGTGGGGATAAAACACAGATTTGAGGGGGGTGTGGTGGCATTATGAATTTGGTTTAGATAAAGAGTTTTTGCGTATGCGTGCCTATCCTTTTTTTAAAGAGGTGGCGGCCTTTTATGAATCGTATATCATTGAAGATAGTAATGGTGTTTTGCAGATTGTCCCGTCACAATCTCCTGAAAACCGTTTTAAAGGTGGTGGGGATATGCCAAGCACTATTTGTATGTCGGCAACGATGGATGTTCAGTTGGCAAAAGATGCTATGAATTATGCAATTAATTCTGCAAAAATACTTGATATAGATTACGATAAACTGCACATTTGGCAAAAAATATTGGATAAACTCCCAGAGATAAAAATTGGTTTTAAAGGTCAGTTGCAAGAGTGGAATGAAGATTTTGAGGAAGCAGAACCATCACATCGACATCTCTCTCATCTCATTGGGGTGTATCCAGGCGATGCTATTGAACCAGATACAACACCTGAGTTGTGGAAGGCTGCAAAACGTTCCCTAGAGTTGCGTCTGGAAACAGGTGGTGGTCATACAGGTTGGAGTAGATCATGGGTATCGTGTCTCTTTGCAAAATTTAAGGATTCTGATAATGCTTGGAAACATTTATGTCATTTAATTAGCGATTTTAGTACAGATACTCTTTTAGATCTTCATCCACCACGCATATTTCAAATTGATGGAAATTTGGGCGGAACTGCGGCAGTGATTGAAATGTTACTTCAAAGCTATCATGGCGAATTAGATCTGTTACCTGCTCTACCCAAAGCTTGGCCTGACGGAATGGTTAAAGGATTACGAGCACGGGGTGGATTTACCATTGATATAGAGTGGGCGAATAATAAATTGGCAAATACTAAAATTTATTCAGCAAATGGTTTAGAGTGCATTATTAAAAATATGCCAAAGAAAGTTAAAGTTGTAGAAATAAACAAAACTATCCAAACAGAGATAACACATCACAGAAATGCTAAAAAACTTTCGTTTTTGACACAGGCAGGAAAGACATACCACATCTTGCGGTGCTAAGAATAGTACATATTTAAGAATATAAAACAGCTAAGAAGGAGTTCTTTATTTTTAAATATTATCAGTCAAGTATTAAATCAATTTTAAGGCGGTTAGTTTTTCTTCAAGCATGGGTTTTGTAATAGGTTTAATTAAATATGCATCACTTTGGTCTCTAAATGTTTTCATAATGATGTTACTGTCATTTGTAGCAGTAGTCATAATGATTTTTGTTTCTTTGCCGGCTTCAATGTTAGAGTCTATTTCTAATTGACGGATATGCTTAAGTAATTCATTACCATTTACACCGGGCATTTGGATGTCTAGGCATATTAAATCGTAATATTCATTAGCTTCGATAGCTGATTTGCAAGCTTGCATTGCTTCTTCGCTATTAGAGGCAGTATGTACTTGTGCGTATGCACCCAAAAGTTTTTGCATAATTAAACGGCTTGAAAATTCATCATCAACAACTAACACTCTTTGCATTTTATCTCCACGATAATAATAAAAATTTGTAATTTTTTTAGTTTACTATCAAAGCGTGCAAGAGTAAAGATGCTTAATAAAAGTTCGAGATTTTGATGATTTCGGGAAAGTTATTTTTGTTTGCTTTTATCCTTATTGAGTCTATATTGAAAAAAGATATTACATAAAATAGGTTGTGTAAAAATAGGTCAAGCGGATTGTTTAACTGGAGTAAGAATGAAGACAGCTCAGTCAAAATTAGCTGTAGTATTAAGTGTGTTTTTTATTTTAAATATAATTTCAGCGATAGTAACCTTTAGGTTGATAGATAAAAATAAGGCAGATGGTACAGTTATTAATTTAGCTGGCAAACAAAGAATGTTAACCCAAAAAATGAGTAAAGAGGTTTTTTTGTTAAGTGCAGGCTCTAATACAAGAGGAGCTTTGTTAAAGACTATGGCTTTATTTGAAAAAACTTTAACGGGGCTTGTTCATGGTGATAAAAAAATGGGTTTGCCAGTTTTATAAGACAAAAAAATAAAGAAACAATTATTATATGTCAAAAGCCTTTGGTTGCCGTTTAAAAAGAATTGTTTAAAAATAGTTAAAAATAATAATAAAAAGGCTTTTGTTTTTGTTAGAGATAAAAACATCCATTTGCTTAAAGAAATGAATAAAGCAGTAAAAATGTTTGAGGCAGAATCGTCTAGAAAAATTAATTTATTAAAAACTGTTTCTTTGATTTCAGGAGTCTTGGTTTTAATTGTGATAGTTTTAGCTTGGTTTTTAGTAGTTTATCCTTTGGTTTGTATATTAAAAAATACTACAGCACACTTAAGTGAGGGTGCACAACAGGTGGCTGAGGCGTCTGCGCAGGTGGCTCAATCGAGTCAGGTTTTGGCTGAGGGGGCAAATACACAGGCGGCTAGTTTTCAGGAAGTTTTACTTTCTTTAGAGGATGTAAAAGCAAAGTCTTAACAAAATATAGGCAATTTACTATCAACAAAAAATTTATCTGCAGATGCCAAATCTAGTGCAAATAAAGGTGCTGTTGTAATGCAGGATATGTTAAGTGCTGTAAAAGATATTGAAGAATCAGCAAAACAAACAGTTGGTATTGTAAAAACCATAGAAGAAATTGCATTTCAAACTAATTTATTAGCTTTAAACGCTGCTGTAGAAGCTGCTCGTGCAGGTGATGCAGGCAAGGGTTTTGCTGTGGTTGCTGAGGAAGTTCGTGAGTTGGCTCAAAGATCGGCAGAGGCAGCTAGAAATACTAATTTTTTAATTGAGCAATCTGTTACTCATACCAAACGTGGTGTTGGTCTTAGTCGTCATGTAGCCGAGGTGTTAAATGAAATAGCTATCAGTTCTCAAAAGGTAAGTGAATTGAGCGTTGATGTTAGTATAGCAGGCGAGGAACAGGTGATTGGTGTCAATCAGGTTACTAACGCGGTTACAAAATTAAGCTCTATTACACAAGCGAATGCAGCTAGCTCTGAAGAGGGTGCTGCTGCGGCAGAAGAATTAGGTGGTCAATCTGAAGAAATGAAATCGCTAGTTGCCAAATTAGGTAATTTAGTTGGTGTAGCGTAAAGACAATAAATTATGCAAAATAAAATTTTATTTGTCGATGATGATCGGAATATTTTATAGTCTATAAATCTTATTTTAAAGGTATGGTTATTGGCAAACGTCATAGTTGACGCTTGCCAATACGGCTTATAATATTTTTTTAGTTATTTTATCAAGTTCCATAAGAGTTTTTAATAATTCTTCAAGTTTGTTTAGTCTAAATTGATTAGTTGCATCGCATAGGGCATCTTCTGGTTTTGGGTGTACTTCCATAAAAAGTCCATCTATGCCGGTTGCTACTGCAGCACGAGCTAAAAAAGGTATCATTTCACGTCTACCGCCTGAAAATGTACCGCCTGCTCCTGGTAATTGAGTGCTGTGAGTAGCATCAAATACAACTGGCACTCCCAATGCGCGCATTTGTGCTAGGGATGTCATATCTACAACTAAATTGTTATAGCCAAAAGAATTACCTCTTTCGGTTAGGGCGATGTTGTAGTTGCCAGTTGATTTTATTTTGCCAATGGCGTGTTGCATATCACCTGCAGCAGCAAATTGACCTTTTTTAACATTGACTACTTTACCTGTTTTAGCCGCCGCTACTAATAAATCGGTTTGACGGCATAAAAACGCAGGTATTTGTAACATATCTAATACCTCGCCAGCACGTTGACATTGTTCTGGTGTATGTACGTCGCTAATAATTGGTATATTTAACTTTTGTTTAACTTTGGATAATATTCTAAGCCCCTCATCCATACCGGGGCCTCTAAAGCTGTCTACACTTGTGCGATTGGCTTTGTCAAAAGAGCTTTTAAAAATAAAATTAATACCTAATTTTGAAGTAATTTCTTTGATAGCTCCAGCAGTTTCTAGGCTTTGTTGTTCAGATTCTATTACGCAAGGTCCTGCAATAAGGGCTAATGGAGCGCCGCCACCCATTGTAAAGTTGTCTGATATTGTTATTGTTGATGTCATATTGTTTCCTTATAAGATAGTGATTGTGTATTCTAAGATGTACAAATATTTATGTAAATAGGCTTAATCATTTATCAATAATTTTATTTGATAGTGGTATCTTTGATTATCAATATGTTATGGTTAAGCGCCTATAATTAAATCTTGGTATTTTTGACTGGCAATTTTAATTTTTTTATAATTAATCAACTCAGCGTCTGCCGATAAAAGTATTTGAGCTTGCAATCTAGCATCGCTCATTAATGTAAAGTCGCTTAAAACGTCGCCGTAGTTAAAGGTAGGTATACCATGCTGTTTTGTGCCCATAAATTCTCCGGGACCTCTAATTTGTAAATCGGCTTCTGATATTTTAAATCCATCGTTTGTTGAGGTTAATACGGCAAGACGTTTGCGTGTGCTTTGGGAGGTTTCGCCTGCCATCAGTAGGCAGTGGGCTTCTTGGCTTCCGCGTCCTATACGTCCGCGAAGTTGGTGTATTTGAGCCAAGCCAAAGCGTTGGGCTTCTTCTATTAGCATTATATTGGCATTTGGTACATTGACGCCAACTTCAATGACTACTGTGGATACTAATATTTGTATTTTGCCATCATTAAAAGACTGCATAATGCGATTTTTAGTTGCTCCGTCTAATTTGCCGTGTAATAAGGCTATTGTAAATTCTGGAAAAATCTCAGTGGCAAATAGGTTGGCCATTTCGGTAGCCGATTTTAAATCAAGTTTTTCTGATTCTTCTACAAGAGGGTACACGCAATATGCTTGTTGTCCTTCCTGTAATTTAGTGCGGATAAATTGGTATGCTTTATGGCGTGATTGTTTGGGTATTTGTTTGGTTATTATGTTTTTGCGTCCAGGGGGTAGCTGGTCGATAATGCTTATATCTAAATCTCCATATATAGTTAAGGCCATACTTCTAGGGATTGGTGTAGCGGACATTAAAAGTAATTTGGTGTGCTTTCCTTTTGTTACTAGGGTATTGCGTTGTAGTACTCCAAATTTATGCTGTTCGTCAATGACGGCTAATCCTAAATTGTCAAAAGTGACTTTTTCTTGTACTAGGGCATGGGTGCCTATGATGATGTTGGCTTCGCCAGATGCAATTTGTTGAAGTGCTTTTGTTTTTTCTTTGGTGGTCAGAGAGCCTACAATCAAAACTGTTTTAACGGAGCTATGCTTTAAAAGTGTTTTTATTGTTTGCTCGTGTTGTTTGGCAAGGATTTCAGTTGGAGCCATTATACAGGCTTGTGATTTATTGGCGACTGCTACTAACATAGTATAAATGGCCACGGCAGTTTTACCGCTGCCGACATCGCCTTGTACAAGTCTTATCATTGGTTTTGGTTTAAGCATATCTTGTTTGATTTCTTCAATGACGCGGTTTTGGGCATCAGTAAATGAAAATGTAAACAGTCTTTTGATTCTGGCATCTATTTTTTGGTTGCATATAAATGCGTTACTATTTTGTTTTTTGTTTTTTTGTTTTTGTGTAAGTATTGCTATTTGAAATAAAAAAAATTCTTCAAAAGCTAGGTATAGGCGGGCGTTTTCTGCTTCGTCTATCGTTTTTGGGAAATGTAAATTTTCTATGGCTGTTAAACGATTATTTATGGAGGAAGGTGTGTGTATATCTTGAGTTAAAATCGTTTTAATTGATGTAGAAAATTTTGTTAGGGCTTGATCAGCTAGTTTGCGTAAAAAGTTTTGGTTAAGCCCTTGGCATAGCGGATAAATTGCGACAACACGCCCAGTTGAGGCGTAACGGTTGGGCATGTTGTCAGCCTCTGTATCTATTATTTCAAAATCTGGCGAAGAAATTTGCAAACCTTTGTAATTGGATATTTTGCCACTAAAAATTATTGTTTGCCCACGTTTAAATTGTTCTTTTAGGTAGGGTTGGTTAAACCATACGCCTTTAATAGATGAGGTAGTGTCTTCTATAGTTATTTCTAGTCTTTTTTTCCAATTGCGTCCTTTTATTACGCGGATACTTTTAACTATGCCTTTAACGCTGATTAATTTTCCTATTGGAGCATCAGCTATATGGGTTAGTTGTGATCGGTTTTCGTATCTGTTGGGTTTTAAATTTAGTATATCTGCAACAGTATGTATTTGTAAGGCTTGTAGTTTTGCTAGTTTTTTTGGGCCGACACCATTTAATTGATTAATAGGTAATTTTGTTATACTTGTCATATAGGCAGTATACAAAGAGAGGTGTCAAAAAAACAGTGTTTTTATGAAGGGTTTAAAATTTTACAGACAAAAAAAAGGGGAAGCAAAAAACGTGCGTTTTCTACTTCCCAGGGAGGGGTCATGTGTGTTTTGGTTTATAAGCTAAAAGCGTGCCAATTTGAAATATGCGTAAATTCTATAGAATTTAAATTTTTTAGTAAGGGATGTGTAAGCGATGTTTACTTGGTGTAATTTTGTTGTAATTATTGTAAAATATAATATATATTATCAATATACAATTATTAGTGATAGTGATGAAAATATTATTAAATTTAAGCGTTTCAAACTTGATTAAATTATAAATTTATGCACAATACATTTTCAAAATAAGCCCTGATAGCTCAGCTGGATAGAGCACCGGATTTCTAATCCGGTGGTCGCAGGTTCAAGTCCTGCTCAGGGTACCATATATTGGCAGTATCATTAATAGTGATACTGCTTTTTTTTTGGAGAAATAATGCTGTATATTGATATGTGCTCAGGTGTGGCCGGAGATATGTTTGTAGGAGCGTGTATAGATTTGGGTGTTCCTATTAAAATTATTAAGGAGGGTATAGATAAGCTTAATGTGCCAGGGTTAAAAATCCGTTCTAAAAAAATGGTTAATGGTGGTATTGCAGGTAAGCTTTTTATCGTTGAAGATACCTCTGGTGGTAAAACAAAAAAAGCCGATGAGCATCATCATCACAGTCATACGCATCAGCATATACACCGTAATTTATCAGATATTACTAAAATTATTGTAGATGCAAATTTGTCTAAATCAGTTACTAAAAATGCCTTGGCTATTTTTAAATTAATAGCCAAAGCCGAGGCAAAAGTACATGGCACTACTGTTAATAAGATTCATTTTCATGAAGTTGGCGCATTAGATGCAATAGCTGATGTAGTTGGGGCGTGTTTGGCAATAGATTATTTAAATCCAAAAAAAATAGTGGCTTCTCCATTTCTTTTAGGTAGCGGTCATGTGCATTGTGCGCACGGAAATATGGCGGTGCCAGTGCCAGCCACTTTAGAAATTATAACAGGTTTGCCAACTAAACGTGTCGATACAGGTAAAGAGATGAGTACGCCAACAGGAGCTGCTATTGTAGCTGTCTTAGCCAATGAATTTAGCAATGAAATGGCTACTACGTCGTTTGCTAAAATTGGTTACGGTTGTGGTACTCGTATTTTAAAAGGTCGTGCCAATGTATTGCGTTTAATTGTGGCTCAGGAAATAGAGGAAACTCAACCAATACAAAAAATAGAGTGCACAATTGATGATATGAATCCTCAACTTTTTGAGGATGTTTTTGATAGATTGTACGGTGTGGGAGCATTAGATGTTTATGTGCAATCGGTGATTGTTAAAAAATCAAGGCCGGCATTTGTTTTGAATGTAATTATTCCAGATTCAAAGCTGTCTATTTGTGAAGAAATTTTATTTAAATCAACTACTACTATCGGTATTCGTCGTAGTGCTATGCAACGAAGTGTTTTGCAAAGGCGTTATCAATCAATTGAATTTGAAGGGCATAAAATTAAAATTAAACATTCTTATTATAACAATAAGAATGTAAATTCGATTTATGAATATCAAGATTTAAAGTCAGTATCGCAACTTATGAATATAACCGTGAAGGAACTATTAATTAAGTTGCCGTAAAATCAGAAAATGTATCTAAAAAATAGTTGACCAAAAAAAATAGCTTAATATAATCTTGTTTCCTTTGGGGGATTAGCTCAGCTGGGAGAGCGCCACACTGGCAGTGTGGAGGTCAGCGGTTCGAGCCCGCTATCCTCCACCAAAGGTTCGTCTTGCTTGCAAGACTTAAATATATAAGGGTGTATCTTTAAAAAGATGCACCCTTTTTTAATGTTTAATTTGTAGATTTTAATAATTTAGCAGCGTCTTCGGCATAATATGTAAAAATCATATCGGCACCGGCACGTTTAAAACATATTAGGGATTCTAATATTAATTTGTCTTCGTCTACCCAGTTTTGCATAGCGGCGGCTTTAATCATACTGTATTCTCCGCTTACTTGATATGCACATACTGGCAATGTGATAGTGTTTTTAACACTTTTTATTATATCCAAATATGGCAGTCCAGGTTTTACCATTATAATATCTGCGCCTTCTTGAATGTCTAATTGTACTTCGCGCAATGCTTCTATGCTGTTAGCTGGATCCATTTGGTAAGTTTTTTTGTCGCCAAAACTAGGGGTAGAATCTAAAGCTTCGCGAAAGGGTCCATAAAACGCACTAGCATATTTGGCAGCATAAGAAATAATACCAACATCACTAAAGCCAGCCTCGTCTAAGGCTTTTCTAATTACGCCGATGCGTCCGTCCATCATATCTGAAGGAGCAACTATGTCCGCGCCAGCTCTGGCTTGTGCAACTGCCATTTGGGCTAAAATTGTCAGTGTATCATCATTTATTATTTGTCCATTCTGTACGTAGCCATCATGCCCATCGCTACTGTAAGGATCCATTGCCACGTCAGTTATAACTAGCATATCTGGAAGGGCCGTTTTAATTGCCTTAACGCAATTTGGTAATAGCCCGTCTGGGTTTATGGATTCAGATGCTACAGAATCTTTGATGCTATTGTCCAGCGCTGGAAATAACGCCACCGCTCCAATGCCAAGTTGAAATAAGTCTTGGCATTTTTTAACAATTAAATCGATACTTAAACGGTTTTGTTTTGGCATTGCGTTAATTGCTTGAGATTTATTTTGACCATCTATTACAAAAAGTGGGGCGATTAGATCGCCGGCGCTTAAATAGTGTTCGCGCATTAGTGAGCGCATGGCAGGGTTGCGTCTATTACGTCTGGGTCTTATTGGTATGTTATACATTTTAGTTTCTCCAGTTTTCCATACGTTCTATGCAAAGATTGTTTAATTCTATCACTCTGATTGCATCAGAGGCTTCGTTGTAACAACGTAGTTCTGGGGCGTTGCCAGATGGTCTAAGGTGTATTATCTCACCATTGTCAAAAGTGGCTCTTACACCGTCTGTATAATCAATAGATTTTACTTTGCCACACAAATCTCCAAATTCTGTTTCAAAAGTTTTGGCATCTTGCTCAAAGTTGCCAGAGTTAAATGACGCAATTTTTAATTTTGATTTTTCTATAGGAAACTCTTTAAGCCTGTTGGATGCTGTGTATCTATTTGGTAGAGCTTTGACAAGGTCTGAAATTTGACAAGCTTTATTTTTACTTTCTGCCAGTATGGCAATGTGTAATATTACAGCGTCTCTAGTTGGTAATGCGCTTAGTTCTCCGCCTTTATAATCCATAGGAGTGTTTGTTAAAAAACCGCCGTTTGCTTCATAGCCCACTACCATTGAGTATCCTTCGTCACTGGCTTGATTCATGGCGTCAATAACGTAAGGACTACCTATTTTTGTGCGTATAACTTTGTTAAAAGATTGGCATAATTCTATGGCAGAATTACAGCTGACAGGGGTTATTACTGCATCGGCACCTAGATGTTGGGCGCATAATATACCAGCTACATCACCTCTTAGCCATTGTCCTGTTTCGTCTGAAATTAGAGGTCTATCGCAGTCCCCGTCGGCAGATAAAATACTATCATAATCTCCAGAGCTTGCCCATTCTTTGGCTAATTGTATATCGGCAGGGCGTATTGCTTCTGTATCTACGGGGATAAATGTATCGCTTCTACCTAGATTAGTAACTACTGCGCCTAAGGCAGTGTATATTTTGTTTAAGGTGTCACGCCCAACACAGCTATGTTGGTATAGTCCAATCATTAACCCGCTTAGAGTATCTTTGTCAAAAAAGTCGGTATAACGTTTTATGTATGCATCTTCCGCCTCTGTTTGTATTGCTGGTAATGAAATAGTTTGTATAAACATTCCAGACTCATCAAATAGATTTGCATCGCAATTAACGTTTTGTTGTTTAATACCTATTTCATCTGATTTCATAATCTCACCATTGGGCGAATTGTATTTAATGCCGTTACGATCGTCTGGGATATGACTGCCAGTTACCATGATAGATGGTATTTTATTGGTTAGTCCATAATAGGCTATAGCAGGAGATGGTATGCTGCCGCAATAAATAGGGGTGTATCCGCAATCTTGTATAGCTTGAGATACAGCGGTACAAATACGTGGGGTAGAAGGTCTTAGATCTCCAGCAAAAGCAATTTGCGAGTTTTTTTCAATGTTTTGTAAGTTTTCTAAGTGTTGTATAAATGCTTTGGTGTAGCAGTAGCAAATTTTATCGGTCATTGCTGTTGCTAGTCCTCTGGCTCCAGAAGTGCCAAAGGTAACGCCACTTGTTTGCATTAATTTGTCTATGTTGTAATCGCTCATATAGTTCCTTGTTAAATGTGTTAGTGCTTAATTATATATAAGTTGTATCATCTTATCAAAGATGATATGTATAGATGCCTATTTATCTACGATTTTATATTGCATTGTTTATGTAATTTTAAAAAAGGCATAATTACTTGTATGATTTTGTAATTTTTATGTGTATATAATTAAAATACAGTTAAACTAATAGGTATGAATTCAACGTATTTAATATTGATGATTTTATTTGGCTCTATCAGTATGGGGTATATCACATACGGCAAAAAACAAAGAAAAGGTGTTGCGTTTGTAGCTGGTGTAGGTCTTTTATTGCTTCCGTATGTAGATGTAAGCAATACTGTATTGGGTAGTATCGGTGCAGTTTTAATAGTTTTACCTTTTTTATTTAGGGTATAAAATTATTGTAAATTTAAGTTTACTTCTGTGATAACTGTAATAGTAGTTGCCAGAAGTTTTTATTGTTAAAGATTGTTTATGAATTGTAAAAAAGAAAAATCAAAATATTTGCCAAAGCCAGATTGGATTAAAGTTAGGTTGACAACTAATGAAAACTATAACGAGGTGGCAAAAATAGCCAAATATCGTTCTACTTTTACTGTTTGTCAAGAGGCGTCTTGCCCTAATCAACATGAGTGCTGGGCTGCAGGCACGGCAACTTTTATGATTTTGGGCGATACGTGTACAAGGGCTTGTAAGTTTTGTGATGTTAAAACTGGCAATCCAAAGGGTGTAGTAGATGTTGAAGAACCTGAAAATATTGCAAAATCAGTTAAGGATATGCGTTTAAAGTATGTTGTGCTGACTTCTGTGGATCGCGATGATATTTTGGATCAAGGGGCTGGACATTTTGCTAAAACTGTTAAGTTTATCAAACAGTATAATCCCAATATTTTGGTAGAGACTTTAACGCCAGATTGGAGGGGTGATAAGAAGTTGGCAGAGGTTTTGATAAACTCTGGTGTCGATGTGGCTGCTCATAATATCGAAACTGTTGAAAGGTTGCAGTCGCAAGCCAGAGATCGCAGGGCTAGTTATCGACAAAGTTTAAAAGTTTTGCAGTATTACAAAGATTTGTCAGAAAAAAACGATATAAAAATTTTAACCAAAAGTAGTATTATGATTGGTATTGGCGAAACCGATACCGAAATCACCCAAAGTTTTAAGGATTTGCGTTCAGTAGGTTGTGATGTTGTAACCTTGGGGCAATATTTGCAACCTTCAAAAAAACATTTGCCAGTCTTAGAATATGTGCATCCCGATAAGTTTAAAGCTTGGGAGCAAGAGGCGTTGGCTTTGGGTTTTACCTATGTAGCTGCGGGGCCATTGGTTCGTTCTAGTTATAAGGCTGGTGAATTTTACATGAAAAATATATTAAAAAAACGCCGTCAGGCATAAAGGATTGCTATGCGTATAGTTGAAATGGTTTGTGGCCCGTTAGAAAATAATACATATTTACTGATAGAAGATAACAAAGCACTTATTGTAGATGCTCCATTTGGCAGTTTTGAAGCTGCTCAAAAACAGCTTAAGCAATATAACGCCACACTTGTAGCTGTATTGATGACTCATGGACATTGGGATCATTTAGGGGATTTGGCTTTAATGCAAAGCTCAGGTGTTAAGGTGTATGCTCATGAAAACAGCAAGAGATTTATTGAAACTCCTCAGGTGCAAAGCAATTATTCTATGCCAGGATTAAAGTTGGTATCTGCAAAAATAGATGAATATGTTAAAGATGGTGAAGATCTTGAGATTATTAATAATGTTATCAAAGTATTGCATATACCCGGTCATTCTGAAGGGTCTGTAGTTTATTGTGTAGAGTCTGAAAAGGTTGCTTTTGTGGGTGATGTTATTTTTAGAAATTCAATAGGTCGTACTGATTTGCCAGGGGGTAATCATCAACAGTTGCTTGATGGTATTGCCAATAAATTGTATTTATTGGCTGATGAGACAGTCTTGTATTCAGGGCATGGTGCAAAAACTACTGTAAAGTTTGAAAAATCTACCAATCCGTTTGTTCGTGCTTAAGTTAGTTTTAAGTATGTTGCTTTATGGTAGTCTGGCTTTAAGCAACTAGGTCTATTATAGTGCCAATCATTTCGTTTTTAGATTGTACGGTTTTAACGCCTATTTTTAAATTAGCTGAGGCATCTATTTGCTCTACCATTTCGTAAGTGATATCTGTATTGTTTGCTTCTAAAGCTCCGCTTACTATTGAGCCTGTGCCGTTAGTGTCGGGGTTAGCGTATTTAAAGCCTCCATTGTCGTTAGGGATGGCAGCTTGTAATTGACCAAGTACAACGTCTTCATTGCGATGATTAAGCCCGCGTATGATACCATCTTTGGTTATGTTTATGTCTGATGCGCCATGTCCTATTTCTGCTCTTTCTGCAATTTGATCAATAATTAGTTGGTTGCCGTACTTGTCGATTAGTTGCCCATCTTCGTTTTGGTGAAAGCTGGCGCTACGGGCAAATTTTACCTTACCATTAGGTGTTAAAAGGGGTAGCGCTCCTTTGCCATCTATGGATATATCAAGTGTTTTGCCTGTTTGTTTTAAGTCTTTTGATTTTGGCTGATCAAATGCATTGCGGATAGTTTGTTTATTTTTTTCTTCTAGAGTCGCTAATTGTACATTTTGAGCATTGTATCCACTAGATGGTTTGTAGGCAATATTCTTTGCATTGACATCTAGTCTTTTGGTGGCAGCTGTAATAGCTGATGTTGGCAAAGTTATATCAGCATTCATAAAATATAATGTCTCCAATATTAGTATCGACATTCTTTAATTGGTACTTTAGTGTTATTTAAAATATTTTTTAAGTTGTTTGATACAAAGGTTTTACAAGGCGTTAATATTGTAAATAATATTAATTTTTTATAAATATTGTATAAAAATTTAATATTTTGTTTATAGCACATAAACCCTTATTTTGTATTGACTTAACCCCCGTTGGCGTTATTCTCTATGCAGTTTTATAAAAAGGAAATCAGATGCGTATACACAAAAATAAAGTTGAAACTAACAATGAAAAAGGTCAAGGAATGACTGAGTATATTATTATTGTGGCATTAATTGCTATAGCTAGCATTACCATCGTAGGATTTTTTGGTGACAAGGTTAGAGGTTTATTTGCTGGTTCTGGCGATAAATTAGACGGTACATTAACTCCAGGTTCTAATACCAATCAGTCAAACGCTACTTATAATTCATCTGACGTTGATAAAAACGGTGCATTTTAGATAGTTGTATGCACAATCAACAAGGGCAAGCTTTGGTTGAATATGCTATCATTTTTGCTATTTCTGTGGGTATGATGTTAGGTGTTTTTAGCTTGTTTGGCAAATCTTTAACGCTGTATTCATTTGCTAATTTATCTATTGCAGCCTTGCCAGTACCTTAAATGGATGTCTTAGTATTTGCCCGTTATGGCTTGTTAGTTTGTGTTTTATTAATAGCAATTTATACAGATATTACCCAACGTAAAATTTATAATTATTTGACTTTCCCTGCTATTGGTTTGGGCTTAGGCTTAATCTTGGGGGAATATTTATTATTTGATAATTTATATGCATTTAAAGGTTTGATTTTTGGTTGGTGTGTTATTTTTTTAATTTTTGGTATTCCTGTTTGGCTTGGTTGGTTAGGTGCTGGAGATTTTAAACTAATTGTTGCAGTAACAACTATTTTGGCTGGTCGGCAAATATTTGAAATTATTTTTTGCATATCTTTAATAGGTGCAGTAATGGCCATATTGGTATTAATATGGCAAGGTTCGATTTTAAAAGGGCTAGGAGGGGTTTTAAAATTAATTATAAAACCTCGTTCCGCATCTATCGAGGACGATACTGGATTAACCATCCCGTATGGTGTGGCTATTTCATTGGGAACATTATTGCCAATTTTTTTATATTTTTTTAATAATTAATGCGAGCAAAAAATAATATAATATTTAGAAATCAAAGTGGACAAGCGTTGGTGGAATACACCATTATAATGCCATTATTTTTATTTGTTATGTTGGGTGTTATTCAATTATCCTTGATAATTTCTGCGCGTATTACTTTAAAATATGCCGCTTTTTGTGCAGCCAGAGCTGCAATTAGTGCCGAACATTTAGATAATGAAGGTGTTGAATTAAATTATCCAACTGGGGTTAATTATCATGGTGATACTGCCTCAGCCGAAGCTACTGAAGCAGCTTTATTGGTTATGTCTGCCATCCCAGCTTATAATGATAGAGCCTATGGTGTAATTAGCTTACCAGGTTGGGGGGATTTGATTAATTCTTCTTCTTTGCGTACACAACTTACTGTCGATATTTATAGTGTAGATAATCCAGATCCTGAAAATCCAAGTCAATTTAGCGCTTTAATTAATAGCGTTGATTCTAATCAGCGAGATTTATACAAGCCCATAACAGCCAAGTTGAGTTATAATATGCAATTGTTATTTCCTAATATATCTTTGGCAATAATTGGCGTCTTTGAAAAAGATTTATTTGGTGATGATAATACTATTACATTAACTGATAGTTGCACACTCATAACAAGAAAAGTGCCTAAGCTATGAAAAAACAAAATGGCTCTGCTTTAGTATTAGGTGCAATTGCAATTTTTATGCTAATTAATGCTGTATTTATGGTTTTAAATATTGGTTTAGGTACATCTAAAAAAATGCAAATACAAAATGCGGCCGATGCTGCTGCTTTAGCTGGTGGTGAGGTATTGGCAAATAGTTTAAGTGCAATTGCATGGATTAATAATGGTATTAGTTTAACACATTATAATTTGGTTTTATATTCTCAGGAATTGACAACATTAGGAATGTTTGCTGCATTTCAAAGCACAACTGGAGAGGGCATTCTAGGGGTGGATACAACATCTGGTAGGTTTGATGCAAGATATATGGATAATCCTTTATTGGGATATTCTAAAAATGGAGCCTCGGCGCAGGATGCCTATATCGATTTATATGCCAATTATGTTGGCACAGCGGATAAACCTGGCATATTGCCAAGAGCTCAACAATTTATTAAATCTTTAGCTCGTATAGAGCGTGGGATTGCAATGATGACTCCAATTATGGTAGATAAGCAAATTCATCATGTGGCGCTTAAAAATGGAGCAGATAGGGTAGCTTTTTTCCCAGGTTTTAATATGTTTCCAGATCCCAACGGTTATTTTAAATTGGAAATTAGTAGAAATCCAGCCGTTGGAGAATTAAATCAATGGATCATTACAGAAAGTGTCGAAACCGCTTCAACTCCATTTGAAGTAACTGCCAAGGTGTATAAAGAAAACGGCAGTATAAAAAAAACTGTTGATGGGCGTAGTAGTTGGGATATTACAGCACAACAGGGTGGTCAAAACTTAGACAATATTAAGATTACAGCTCCTGATTTGCCTATTGGTCATAATGAGCCTCAAAATGGTGACGATTTATATCATATAGATGTTAATGACGGTGCAAGCTCCGCCACTATTAAGTATCCAAATACTATTATAGGCGGAAGTGGTAAGGTAGAATATTTAGATGATGGCACTATGCGTATCACAGATAATAGTGGTGTAGTTACGTTAATTAAATTTTCTGACGATGGTATATGGGTTAACGGGGTTTTTCATCAAAATAAAACAGGTACAAATATAGGCGGTGCTGATATAAATATTACTAATAATATGCCATTGCATATAGGTGATATGACAGTGTATAACAATAGGCTGGTTGTTGGAAGATTGACATTTTGGTTTAGTCCATTTCGTATGGATATACATTTTCCCGTTGGTTGGGTGCAGGTTTATTTAGATTATGCATCTATAAATGGTCTACGAACTAACAATGCTGATGGACGTTGGTATTTGACAGGGCGTGCAGGTTATGACAGTCGTGATGGGCGTGATAGAACACGTCATAGATTAACTAAAATTAACGATGGCGAATGGGAGTATGAATGGCAAAAGTCCCAAGCTTATTTGAGTGTTGATAATACTCGTTTTGCTTATCGACATTTAATTACACAGCATAATGGCAAAAGTGTTTTACCTAAATGGATTGCCTATGGAGATGAGGAAGAATTATTAAAAACTTTTCCGGATTTACAATTAGATATAAAAAATAACCCACAATGGAAGGCTCGCTGGTTTAATCCATTAACAGGTCAAAGAGAAAAATATTCCGATGTCCAAGGAACTGGACAAGATAGGTATTTTTTAAGGTTTGAATGTAAATACAGGGATAGTGGCAATCAGCATCCGCAATTTTCTAAAAAAGATATGAACGCTGCGGAAGAGGCCGCTGAAACAAGTAAATGCCCAAATTGTGGGATGAATTATGACTCTAATGATAATTTTAATTGGCCAAACGATAAATTTTATATGCAAACATCACCCGAGCAGGTTATTAACTCCAATTTATTAAGTCCTAAATTTGTACTTACTCAAGAGGAAAAACAGCGATTATCTGGTATGGAATTAACCACCATTCCTTTTGTTGATGATGGACAAAACAGTTATATTTCTATAAATAATCGGCCTTTAAAAGTTACTGCAGAGTTGTTTAAGTTTGGCATTACAGTGGCTACTTGGTCGGCAGAGCAGGGTGAAAAAGATGTGTTTGGGCAGTTGTCTTCACCCGATGGAGGATATTTTGCCATATCATCGTCTAGGGTAGGATTTTATGACAATTCTATAGGCGATTTTAGGTATCGCTTTGATACAGCACAAGACAGGGATACTTGGATAGAATCTAGCGATGAAAATTTATATCAACCGTTGTGGCGTGCTGTATTATATCCTGTGCGTTTGATGGTGCGTTCTGTTGATATAGACGCCAACACTTCTACGGTGCAAATAATAGACAATCAAACTGGTGAAATTGATGGTGAGTTTCAAATAGATAGCGGATTAAATTTTTTGTTTAGAGCTATAGCACATACAGGATGGCGTCAAAGTTATTCAGGAACGGGCAACAATGTTGGTACTCGATTAAATAGTATGCACTCGCCATATTCTAATAAAACTTTTGATTTGTCTGGAGATAAACTAAAAGATGTTCTCCACCATTAAATCTTATAGTAAGGGAAGTGCAATTGTAGAGTTTTCTATAATGTTGCCAATTTTTTTGACGGTAATACAAGCGTTGATGTTTTTTGGTGGCATAAGTTTAGTCAAGGTAGATATGGTGCGAATAGCCTCTATTGGTATACAATTGCCAGGTTCTCAAGGTAAAGAGGATATGCCAGATAATTACTTGCAAGTCTTTGATGTTAGTCCGTCTATTAACTCAGCAAATCTTATAGTTAAGGAAGAAGTTATAAATCCAGATTCTTTAGTAATTGACGGTTTGTATCATCAAGGGGATTATAATGCAACAACTTGGCAAAACTTTATAGCTCAATATCAAGCAGGTACATATAGTGATGTAGATTCAGATAACTCAAGTGACAATCCAGACGATCCTTATGACGTGTTTGATTCTTTGGTAGATGGGGCTTTTAATGCTACGGGGCATTATGTTTTACAAGGCGGTAAGGTGCAATACGTTGTTGATATCAAAACGTCTGCATACGGAGATTATATTTTAAATAATGGCTTAGTAGAAGAAGTCTCAAAAATTGCAGCTGTTGTAGACGGTTGGTTTCAAGAAGAAAAAACAGAAGTTAATTTTGATTACGATTTAGGTAATTTAATTATAAATAATTTGTCGTTAGTGCCATTGAATTTAGACAGAGGTGTATATAACCCAAATACAGATTTAAGTGATGTCGATGCACAACAATTAGGTACTAAAGTATATGATAATATTAATTATAATGGTGAGAATATTTCGTTGTTACAATATAGTCTTGCGATATTAGATGAGTGGTCAGTATCGACAGAAACTAATATGTTGATATATTCAAAATTTAAGTTTCCCCAAAAAAATAAAAATTTAGCAGTTAAGTACCAATCTTCTGGTATAGATTTTACAGTAACTAATGGAACTATCCCCGATGATAATTAAAGTTTTGCAAATAATTATACTTTTAATTGTTAGTGTTTTATTCTTTGTATATCGCTTTGATTTGTTAAAAGATGACAAACAAAATTTAAATTCCACAGTATCGGTTGTACCTGATATGCCTAAAGATTGGAATGTACAATATAGCTTGTCACCAAGCAAAAATGGCAAGATGACGATGTATAAAACTTTATTATCTATCAATGAAGCTAGTGTGTCTTTAGATAAAATTTTTATAAAAAACGGTTGGCAAAAATTAAGTGTCAAAAAAAATAATTTTTACATTTATACAAAACATAAAGTCTCGTGTTTTGTAAGCTTATCAAGCACAAAAGCTCACACCCTGATAACATTATTAAGTAAGTTAAATAAAAGTAATTATCATTCATAGTTATCTATGTTAAAATAATTTAAAATCTAATGGAGAAAACATGCGCCAAACAATAGCTTTAATATTTTCTGTAGTTCTTGGTTTAATAGCAGTTTTTGCAATGCGTTCTTATATACAAAATCAACGTAAAGCAGTTACTAAAGGTATGGATTTAATAGAAATTGCTGTAGCTAAACGACCTTTATCCAGTGGCACTAAAATTAGTTTAGACATTTTTAAGGCACGCAAGATACCAGTGAGTTTTTATATTAATGATATGATTAAAATGGATGAGATTTCTGCATATAGAGGCAAATCTGTGGGGCGGTATATAGCAAGAAATAAGTTAATTTTAAAAACTGATATTGTTAAAACCAATATAAAAATTTCACGGCTTTTAGCAATTGGTGAAAGATTAGTTACTGTTTCGGTTAGCAATACAAGTGGAGTAGCTGGATTAATTAAACCACACGCAAGGGTAGATGTGTTTTATGCAACTCAAGGTAATGGGGACATTAATTTACTATTGTCTAATGTTTTAGTTTATGCAGTTGATAATCGTGTTGATTCTAAAGCGTTACGCAATGGTCGCAGTGGATATAGCTCTTTAACATTGGTTGGTACACCAAATGAGGTTGCACTTTTAATGGCTGCAGAATCAAATGGTAAATTGATTTTTACATTACGAAACGAACACGACACGGCAATTATTGATAATATACAGACTGTTAATGCTAAAAATCTTTTGTCTCGTGCTAAATTGTTAAATGCCAATCGTGTATCTAATGGTGTAAAGTAAAGTGTCAGAGCTAATAGTACAAACAGAAAAAGGGTTTTATAAAACTATTAAGTTAAAGCCTGGGGTATTAGGTGTTGGTAAAAGTGATGAAAATGCTTTAGTTTTAAATATACCAGGTATTAGTCGTAATCATTTGCAAATTATCACTGCGGCTGATGGTACTGCTGTTGTCAAAGACTTAGGCAGTAGAAATGGCACTTGGCTCAATCAAGATAGATTGCTAGGACAAGCTATTTTAGATGATGGTGCTATTATTAAATTAGGTATGGTTAGCTTGATTTTTAAATTTATAAGTTTAAACAGTAGGCAAGATTGTGTGCCAAAACCACAAAAGAAAGGTGAAACCATATCGGCTGAAATGCGTAAAAAAATTCACAAAGAATTATTAAGTAGCTTAGACTTAAAACGATTGGACTTAACTAACTTAAGTGATAGCCAATTACGCCATACTACAGAATCGGCAGTGCGGGATATAGTAACTAAGCATCAGGATTTGTCTTTGCAAATTGATAAAGAAGATTTAATCAAAATTATAACCGATGAAGCGGTTGGTTTGGGTCCGTTAGAAGCATTATTAGTTGATGATTCTGTGTCTGAAATTATGGTTAATAGAGCCAATCAGATTTATGTTGAACGCAATGGTAATTTAGAATTAACCGATGTTTCTTTTACAGATGATAGAACTGTAATTGAAATTATTAGGCGTATTATAGCTCCTTTGGGCAGGCGTATTGATGAGTCTAGCCCTATGGTTGATGCACGTCTGCAGGATGGCAGTCGAGTTAATGCAATTATACCACCTTTGGCAATATCGGGACCATGTATAACAATCAGAAAATTTTCTAAAGAGCCATTTACTATTGATGATTTAATTGATTTTGGTTCTATGACAAAGCAAATGGCAGAATTTTTAAGACTATGTGTTAAATATCGCAAAAACATTTGTATCTCTGGAGGTACAGGTTCTGGTAAAACAACTTTACTTAATGTAATATCGGGTTTTATTCCAAGTGATGAGCGTATAGTTACTATTGAAGATGCAGCCGAGTTACGACTACCACAGGAGCATGTTATATCTTTAGAAACAAAACCGGCAAATATAGAAGGCGAAGGTGCAATTAGTATTCGCAAATTAGTAATAAATTCTTTGCGTATGCGTCCAGATAGAATAGTAGTGGGTGAATGTAGAGGTGGTGAAGCTCTGGATATGTTACAGGCAATGAATACAGGTCATGATGGTTCATTGACAACTTTACATGCTAATTCTTGCCGTGATGCTTTGGCGCGTTTAGAAACTTTAGTTTTAATGGCAGGTATGGATTTGCCAGCTAAGGCCATTAGAGATCAAGTTGCATCGGCAATTGATATAATTTTACAAACATCACGTTTAAGTGATGGCACTAGGCGTGTAACATCAATTTCTACAATTGAGGGCATCGAAGGCGAAACTATCCTTTTGCAGGAAGTATATAAATATCAACAGGACGGTTACGATAAGGATGGTAAAATAATTGGCGATTTTAAAGCTACTGGCACAATCCCTCCATTTATACACGATTTAACATCTCGTGGCATTGATGTAGAGCTAAGTATGTTTAGGTAATTATATGAATATGGCCGAATTAATTATTTATTTATTGATTTTTATATCCATATCTGGCTTTGCATTGGTAGGGGTTGATATGTTTTCTAAGGGGTGGGTAAGTTATGAAAACAAATATGTTAAAGATGCTGAGCAGTCATTAGATTCTATGTATTTAACAATGCCTCCGCAGATAATCTTTTATTTGTCTTTAAGTAGCGGGGTTTTGTTTGGTTTGATTAGTTTTATTATTACGGATAAATTATTTTTATCTATGCCAATTGCTTTGTGTGCATTGGCTATACCACAAGTGATTTTAAAAATGTTAAAAGCTAAACGTAAACGTGATTTTGGTTTTCAGTTAATAGAGGCACTCGATGCTATGGGTAATGCCATGCGTGCTGGATTATCCTTAGCACAATCGTTTGAAATGATTAATCGCGAGATGCCAAATCCTATTTCCCAAGAATTTAGATTGGTTAATCATGAAATGCGTTTTGGCGCACGTATGGAAGATGCTTTGTTAAATTTACAAAAAAGAATGCCCAATCAGGATTTGGCTTTAATAACCACGGCAATTTTAATTGCTCAAGAAGTAGGCGGTAATTTATCAGAAGTATTTAGCAATATTTCTGCTACGGTTCGCAAGCGTCATGCCATGGAAGATAAAATCAAAGCTTTGACAGGGCAGGGTAAATTGCAGGGAATTATTTTATGTTTATTGCCATTTGCAATAGGTGGTTTTTTGACAGTTTTTTATCCAGATATGATGCGGCCGATGTTTGAGAGCGTATTAGGTTGGGTTTTGATTGGTTTGATTTGTGTTTTGATTTCTTTGGGTGGCTTTTTTATAAGTAAAATTGTGAGTATTGATGTCTAGTCAAAATACTAATTTAGAATTAATAATAGCTTTACTATGGGGTTTGGGGTTTGGTTCAGCTATATGGGCGATGGGTTCTTTATGGTTAGAAAATCGTAAATTACGTCAAACTAATAACTCTATGACAGAACCGCCTCCAGCTATGTTTAGGTTGTTAAGTCCTTTAGCTGCTCCTGTTTCAAAATTATTTGATGATTTTTTACAACGCGCACAAAAATTAGATAAAAAATCTAGCTTATTGACTTTGGCAAATACGCTTAATAAAAATATTGTATCTGCTGGCGTGGGAGAATCACTTAAACCTGCCGATATGATAGGTAGTAGTTTTGCCTCATCTATTTTGGGTGCTTGTGGCGGATATTATATTGCGTTTATGCAATCTTACCCAGCATCGTCCTTGGTGCTTGTGGGTTGGATTATGGGTGTAGTTTTACCATTTATTTGGTTAAATGATAGACTTAAAAAACGTCAGATTGAAATCCGCAAAGCCTTACCTTATTTTTTAGATTTATTAACTTTATGTGTAGAGTCTGGTTTGGATTTTTCAACAGCTTTGGTCAGGATTTTATCCAAGCTAGATACTACACCTTTGCGTTATGAATTGGATATGGTCGTCAGCGAAATAACTATGGGCAAAAGCCGTTCTGAGGCTTTGCGTGATATGGCAGAACGTATTAACTTAGTGGAAATATCTACAGTGGTTAGCGCTATTATACAATCCGATGAAATGGGTAGCAGTTTAGGTTCAGTATTGCGTACGCAGGCTAATGAGGCTAGACGTAGACGTTTGGGGCGCGCGGAAGAATTGGCGTTAAAAGCTCCTGTAAAAATAGTTTTTCCATTGGTGGCATTTATTTTTCCCACTACTTTTATTATTGTATTTGGCCCAATAGCCCTAAAATACATTTTACCTTTATTTAAGTAAATTATGATTTTAAAAAATGCAAAATTGATAATTATTGATGGACCATCTATAGGAAAACAATTTTTATTACACGATTTACCAATCACAATTGGCCGTACTGATGAGGCCGATATTGTCATACCAGATAACTCTATCTCCAGAAAACATATTAAATTGTCTTTATTAAATAATGTTGTAACAGTTAATGATTTGGGTAGTAAAAATGGGATTGAGGTAAATTCTAAAATAGTACAAAAGCAAAAAAGTATTTTTGATGGCGATACCTTAACTGTTGGTAAAGTTAAATTAAAATGTGTTATGCCAAATAACCTGCGTCCTGCATCGGTGCTTAATCATGAACCAGTTGTAGAAGTTGTTAAAACTCAAACAAATCCAAATTATAACTCAAATATCGCATTGGCAGTAGTGTTATTTATAGGCGTGATTTTGTCTATTACGGCTTTAATTTTAGTATATGATGATTCAGAACCTCCAGCTATTATTAAAACTTTATCAGTTAATCAAGAATTGTTGGTAGCCACTGATTTTAATTTAAAAAATGTGGATATAAAAATTCAAAATCAGCGTGTTGTTAGGGTTCATCCAAGTAATACATTAGTTAATGTGATGTGGTTAAAAGGGGCGGGGGTAGGCGATTCTGTTATTCAATTATACAACCGAGACGGGGATTTATTGCAATCTTACAAGGCGGTTGTGCGTGGTATATATCACGATATAGAAAACGAATTAGGTCTAATGGAAATGGACATAGAAGAGCGTGTGAACTTGGCTAAAAACTTTGCATTAGAGGCTAAAAGTTTAGAGCGAGATTCTATTTTAGATGCAATTTATACTTATGACAAAGCTATTGCGGCGGTTAAACATTTGCCATCTCAGGAAGAATATTATCTACAGTTACAGCAACAAAGAGACAATGCTAAAAACAAATTTGAGGCCATCTTTAAATCTATTGGACAAGAATATGTTATGGCTCGTTCTAATGATGATATACAGGCACAATTTAGAGCATTAAAAAAAATAAAACAATTAGTTCCAGATCAAACCCATCCTTATTATCAAAAGGCTAAATATTATTATGAGCGTTTACAAAAAAGGCTTAAATGAAAATAATTATTGAAGATGCTAATAGTACTCAGATTTTAAAATTTGACTGCGATAAAGAGCTAATATTTGGACGTAGCGAGCAATCTGATATTACTTTAAAATCAGATGGGATATCTCGTAAACATTTTAGTTTAAAATATTTAAACGATAAGTTGTATGTGGATGATTTAAATAGTAAAAACGGTATATATGTCAATACTCAGCGTACATCAGGAGTAGTTTTAAATCATGGCGATATCTTAACCTGTGGCAATAGTGTTAAAATTACTATTAGTGATAGCGCTTCAGAAGAAAACTGTATTACTCCTGTAAATTTAAATTGGGGTCAAAATCAAGAAGTTGCTAGTCAATTAAATGATGTCGAAAATCAGTCTGTAAAAGATGAACCTAACAATCAAATCAAAAATAAAGAAGATTTACTATCTAAGCAAGTACAGGTTAAATCTTATAAAAAAATACTGGCAATTATTTTTTTATGTATTAGTTGCGCTTTGGCGTTAGTAATTATTTTTGCATTATCGCATGGCGATAACACTAAGCAACAGATTAAAAAAACAAATCAATATTTTGCATTAATTGATATGGCAGTTAATCATTTAGAGGGGCATCGCTATGCCTTGGCAGAAAAATCATTACAAAAAGCTAAGGCTATGAGTAGTAATTTAGAAATCGCCGATATTTTAAATGACTATATACAGATTTTTAAAAGCTCAGGCCCTAGACTGGAAAATTTAAATTGGGATAGAGCAAAAAGTTTATGTAACGAAATGTTAGAAGTTCATCCAAGCACTAATAGCGTACAAGAATTTGCCCAAACCGAAAAATCCTTTTTGCGTAAGGCTGGTTCTTATCGATTAACCATTCTAAAATTAAAACGCTTGTATAAAAATAAACAATTAAAAGAAGCATATTTATTGACTACTAAAATACCACAAGATAATTATTTATATATGGTGTGGTCGGACTTTTTTGCACAGATATTAAAAGAATATCGCGATACTTTGCGATTTGAAGTTCAAGAAGCAATGGCAAATTTTCAATGGCAAAAGGCAAAATCTCTTTTAAATCATTTAAAACCTTTAGTATTAAAATCGCAATATGATTTAATAGATAAACAAATAGACGAGATAAACTTTTTAATAGCACAACAAAATTATATTAACTCGGCACAAATAGCATTTAATACTGGTAATGACAAATCTGCTTTAGAGTACCTTAAACTGATTACAGATGATTCTAAATTTAAAAACGATGCGTTAAAATTAAAAGATAAAATCAAAAATGGCACTGTTTTAAAACAATCTTTACAGGCTTACAATGCGGGTGATATTAAAAATGCTTTTCTTTATTTGGATGAATTAAATACGACCGATGCACTTACTTTAAAAGCTCATATGAAGCAAGTTGTAGAGATGATGAAAAATGCGGATATGCTTTTACAAGATAAAAAATTATTAAAAGCTTTGGATTTATGGCGTAATGTTATATCTGTTGAAACAAATAAAAATAATATATTTTTTAAACGAGCACAAAAAAATATTACTTATTGGGCAAACCATAGCAATCAAGCACAGGCGTACTACCAATGGGGTCGGCAGTTTTTAAAGTTAAATAACATTGTTAAAGCGCGTAAATTTTTTGACTTAGCAAGGCAAACTGATTTAAAGCATAATTTAGGTGTAAAGGAATTAGCTAAATTTTTATCCGATGGTGAAATGGCTTATAACCAAGGTTTAAATTTGTTAAAACGCGATTTTTTAAAGGCAAAAAAACATTTGGAACGCGCTTTACTTCTTTTACCTGCTAACCATGTTAGAGTTAAAGAAATAAAGGGATATTTAAAATAATGCCAGAGTTGCCAGAAGTACAAACAGTCGTAAACGATTTAAAATCTACTGGGATAATAGGTGGAGTTATTGATTGTGTTGAAGTGTATTGGGATAATCTTGTCGGCGCATCAGATGGACTAAATTTTAAAACAGGCTTAAATAATTTGCTTGTAACAGATATATCAAGGCGTGCCAAATATATAAATATAGCATTGAATAATCATACTAATTTGCTAATACATTTGCGGATGACTGGTAAATTGCGTTGGGCAGATGTAAACAGTAGTAGGGATAAGCACGAACATATTGTTTTTAATTTTACAGATGGTAGACAGTTGCGTTATCACGACACTAGAAAATTTGGCAGATTGTTTTTGGTAGACAATACTAAAGAATTTTTAGCTCACTTGGGTCCAGAACCATTAGAAAAATCTTTTACTTGGCAAGTGTTAAAAGCTAATTTAAAAGGTCAACGCCCACTAAAAACACAGCTTTTAGATCAAACGGTAGTGGCTGGCTTAGGTAATATTTATGTTGATGAAGCGCTTTGGGAGGCTAAATTATCGCCTTTACGCAAGGTTGATACTTTGTCAGTATCAGATTTAAAACGTTTGCAAAAGGCTATTGTTAAAGTCTTAAAAAGTGGATTAAAAAATATGGGTACTACTTTAGGTACAAGTGCTGCTAATTTTTATAGTGTTGCAGGTCGCAGGGGTAATAATAGTGATGGACTAAAAGTTTTTAGGCGTACGGGCTTGGCTTGTAATCGATGTAAGAGTATATTGATTAATCGCATTGTTGTTGGACAACGTAGTACACATTTTTGTGAAGGTTGTCAAAAATAATTATTAAAAGTGAAAATTAAAATATAGGGGTAATTCTGACTCTTCAATATATTTTGGAAATGCACCAAATGGTGCAGAATCTTTTAAAATTTCCATAGTTACATTAGCGGCAAATTGATCTACATCTTGATCCACAAATACTGTTAAATTTTTAATATGTCCATCTGGCATTATAGTACATCGGGTTAATATGGCTGGTTTGTGTCTAATGCCTATAGATATATCTTTATTTCTTAGCCACCAACTAAACCATACTGTGTCGATGGTGCGTTTAATTTGTTTGTAATATTCACCGTATTTATCTTCAAGTAGATAATATGTAGCCATATCCCGTTCTAGGGCATGGGTTAATCTGTTTTGTTGTCCCAGCGAGCGGCGTTTGATAATAGCGGGTGCATCTATTTGTTTTTGCTGTTTTGTTAAAATGTCTTTTGGAACTTGAACCAGTCCCGTTTGTTTTATTTCTAGTTTGGGCTTGGGTTTGGAAATTAATTTTTGTTTAGCTTTTGGTATGGTTGTTTTTGGTAAATGTAGTTTTGGTTGTGTTTTAGTGCTTTTACGTTGTATTTGAGCTGTGTTTTTAATTGGTTTGGGTTGAGGCATTAAAGTGTCTATGGGGCTTAATCCAGGTGTTAAAGGGGCTAAATCGTCCATTGATGGTTGATTGCCTTTGGCTTGTACGGAAGGAATATTTGTGCCGTTTTCGATATAAGCTTTGTCATCAGGTAACGTATCTTTGCGTGATAAATCGGCAGCCTTTGTAGTTTTATTGCTTATTAATTTATTTTTTATTTTATGTTTTTGGCTGTCGCGCATTTGATCTGGCGTATCTAAAAATATTTTACTTTTTTGCATTTCATGATTTAGCCTCATTAGAATTTTGGCTTGTTTTTTTGCGGGGTTGTAATCGGGTATTGGTTCAAATAGGTTTATATCGCGTAAGAGTAGCAATAAAATGATGTGTACCATACCAGAGAATACAATGGCTGGCATAAGTTTAAAGGAACTGTCAATAGGTGTATTTTGGTATAAATTCATAACGATAATTTAAATTATAAAAGTTAATGATGTTATTGGAAATACATTTATGGATTGTTACCTAACGGTAGAAACATAACAAGTTAATTCTACAAAAATGTGGCTTTTAAAGTTTAAATAACAAGATTGTATTTTTTTAAAATTTGCTATAGCCAAGTAAAAAAAGTGTGCTTATACTGAGTTTAGTTGTATGTATTTCGTAACTAGATGCTTATAGTATCGCAAATAAGGTGTGTTAATGAAATGTAATTGTAATGATGTTGTTGAAGAGGTCAAATCGGCAGTTATTCGTTTTGCTGGAGATTCTGGTGACGGTATGCAAACAGTTGGTGAGAGGCTTTCTACTACAAGTGCATTGGCTGGTTCTGATATTGCAACTTTTCCTGATTATCCGTCAGAAATCCGCGCACCTGTTGGTACTATCGCTGGAGTATCTGGTTTTCAGTTGCAGATTGGCTCTTCAAAAATTAGGACACCGGGGGACAGACCTGATGCGTTAGTAGCCATGAATCCAGCTGCTTTAAAAGTAAACTTAAAAGATTTAGTGGATCATGGTTTGTTGATAGTTAATACTGCCGATTTTACAGAAGCTAATTTAAAAAAAGCAGGATATACAACTAATCCACTTGAAGATGAAACATTAGAAGCTAAATATCAAATTGTAAGGTTAAATTTAAATGAACTTATTATTGACGCTTTAGAATCGACAAGTTTAAAACCTAAAGATAGATTGAGATGCAAAAACTTTTTAGCCTTAGGTTTTGTGTTTTGGGTTTTTGATCAAGATTGTTCTTCTACCATTAAGTGGTTTGAAAAAAAATGGGGCTCTAAACCAGAGTTGATCGAGGCTAATACATTAGCATTAAATACGGGTTATCACTTAGGCGAAACAACAGAAATAAACGTGCCTAAATATCATGTTGGTTCTGCTCCTTTAGAAAAAGGTATTTATCGTTCAATTACGGGTAATAATGCTACGGCATTGGGGTTGTTGACAGCTTCACAATTATGTGATCGCGAATTAGTTTTGGGTTCGTATCCTATTACGCCTGCAACTGGTATTTTAGAATATTTAGCTGGATATAAATCTTTAGGTGTTAAAACAGTGCAAGCCGAAGACGAAATTGCCGGTATTGGTGTTGCTATTGGGGCTTCGTTTGCAGGGGCTTTGGCGGCAACCACCACCAGTGGCCCTGGCTTAGCTTTGAAATCAGAGTTTATAGGCTTAGCGGTTATGTCAGAATTACCTCTTGTTATTGTAGATGTACAACG
>Ga0256837_1000595_pt1 | contig 29572 bp, 27 predicted proteins | sample 4562384metaG_FD_185976 | JGI IMG/M metagenome (GOLD analysis project Ga0256837, IMG submission 185976) | Hydrothermal vent microbial communities from Guaymas Basin, Mexico - 4561-384 | ecosystem: Environmental > Aquatic > Marine > Hydrothermal vents | place: Mexico: Guaymas Basin | collected... | reverse complement strand
TAGGACTTTTTTTGTTACAGTCATCTGCATCACCAAAGATGCAGTGGCGATTTTTAATGAGTCTGTAGATAAAAAAGCTAAAAGGTATGAGTGCAAAACCAAAGCTCATATAGGCCTGCGTGAGCAGACCATGTTCATAAAAATTATATCCCGCAGCTAGTATGGCGATTGTTATGAGCAGGCACATGACTATACGAACTCTTTTGCTAGAAATGCAATTTCTTTGGATTCTAATCTTTCTAAACTCATCTATTACCCTTTTTGGACATCTAATAATTGTCAAATTGTATCTAAAACATAGTTTATTATTAAGGGTTAATTAGCTCGCTTTTTTTCAAAAAAAAGTGTAGTATGTGGGAAAAAAGTGGGTAGGTATTTTTTTACTAACACTTCGCTAACACTCTTATGTGACAATACCAACATCAAAACTTAAAGGATACAAAATGAAATTTACAAACATCGCGCTTTCATTAGCATTAATTGGAACAATGAGTTTAGCAATGGCAGAAGATGCTACAACTACAACAAACACAACAACGACGACAGAGACTACATCAACTGATGCAACTACAACAACAAGTGTTGATGCAGAAATTGCAGCAATTCAAGCAGCTCCGGCACAAGAGCGTGTTACACTTATGAATCAGTTTAAACAAAAACTTGTAAATATGAATCAAGAAGAGAGAGCAGCAGCAATTGCAGCATTGCAGGAAAAAATGCAAGCAAATGGTAAAACATTTGGCTCACAAACACGTGCAGATGCACAAATGGCTAAAGAAAATACGAAAGCTATGGGTGAAATGACAAGCATAAGAGCAAGAGGACATGCACAAGAGATGCAAATGCAAGCAAATGAACATATGAATGAGATGCAAAATATGAATCAACATCAAACTGCAAATCAGTTTATGAATATGCCAGGAAATACACCGGCGAATTCTATGCCTATGGGTGCTGGTAGTGGTGCTGGTGCTGGTGCTGGTGCTGGTGCTGCTGGTGGTGCTGGTGCTGGTGCTGGTTCAAATTTTAATATGGGACACTAGTATTTACCAAATAACTCTATAATCTCAATGCAAGTGATATCCTTGCATTGAGATATACTTAAGGAAAAATTAAATGAAAAAAATTATAACTTTTATGCTATTTGCTTCACTCTCAACAGTCTTGTTTGCCTATTCGGATGCTGATATGGATGGCGTCGATGATAGCATTGATAAATGCCCAAATACTGCTTTGACAGACTTAGTTGATATAAATGGATGTACAAAAACAGTACTTACTCCAAAAAAGAACAATCATCATTTTGATATTATTGTCGGGGCAAATTATACCGGATCAAATTTTACTTCTACGCCTACAACAGAGACTTATTCTAGCTCTCTTCAAGTTGATTACTACTACAAAAACTTCTCTTTACAAGCATCTACATCGTACTATGTTACAGATAGTGATGGTTACAGTGAAAATGGTCTCAATGACTCTTTTGTGGGAGCGGCTTATAACTTTCATCCTATGGATGCTTTGACATTTAGAGTTGGAGTAGGTGCATTGTTACCTACATATGACACCTCTTTAAACAACAATAATACAGATTATGCGGCTTCGGTAAATCTCAGCTATATGGTGGGTAAAGCAAATATTTTTGGCGGATATATCTATACACAGATTAACGATGATGATGTTGTACTTACTCTCAATGGAGGAAGTAGCACGCAAAATATTGTCTATCAAGATACAAGTGCTTACAGTATAGGTTTAGGATACTATTTGACTAACAAGTTTTATGTTAGTGGTGCGTACAATCAGACAGAGAGTATTTTTAAAAATGTTGAGGATGCAAAAACGGCATCTTTGTATGCATATTACAGTATTGATGCTCATTGGTTTATGAACTTCTCTTATGCAAATGGACTCAGTGACAGTGCAAGTGATCATGCCGGCTCTATAAAACTGGGCTACTATTTCTAAGAGCAGAGAGATGAAAAAGCATATACTTCTGCTTGAAGATGATTATGAACTTGCAGAGACACTTCAAGAGCTTTTAGAAGCAGATGGATACAGTGTTGATTTAGTGCATACCGGAAATGATGCGATTGATGCTTCGTATGACAACAAGTATGATCTCTATGTTTTTGACATTAATGTGCCGGATCTCTCTGGAATTGAACTTCTGAGTAGTCTGCGTGAGGCAGATGATACAACGCCTACAATCTTCATTAGTGCTCTTGTCGATTTAAATACTATTGCAAAAGGTTTTGAGGTTGGTGCTGATGATTACATCAAAAAACCATTTTTTCCAGAAGAACTGCTTATCCGTGTGAAGGCAAAGCTCTCTCACGCAAGCAGAGATATAGAGTATAAAAATTTGCGTTACAAGCCTGAAAAAAAAGAGCTCTATATCGATGGTAAGATTGTCTCTCTTGGAGAAGTTCAAGAGTGTTTATGCGATATCTTTATGACTAATATTGGAAATGTTTTAGATAAATCCATCTTAATGGATTGTTTGGTAAACCCTTCAGATACGGCACTTCGAGTAGCACTTAACAAGTTCAAACATATAACAAATCTTCCTATAAAAAATGTTCGGGGAGTGGGGTATATTCTTGAAAAAAGTTGAAAAAGAATCTCTGCTTAAGAGTTTTTTACTCTTTTTCATTTCGCAGTCGTTACTTGTTGGTGCGCTCTTTGTTATAAATTATCAAAAAGAACTGCAAATCTTAGATGAGCAGATATTTTCTAAAATGCGTATTTGCTCTTTTGATCTACAATGTAAAGAGTTTGGCATTGATTTTGTTCCAAAAGAGAATCAAGAGCTCTATAAGCTCTATAAAGACAAAGCAGAACTGAGTTCCTATTTTACGCTTCCCGGTTCACAAAAAAACTATCTGAAAATCTATTTACAAAAAAGCGCATACGAGAAGCAGGTGATGAGCTTGCAAAAAAGCTTTGTTGTAGAGTTTTTATTGGTGTTGTTTGTTATTGGGTTACTCTCTTTTGTCTTTTCTATCTATACGCTCTCTCCTCTTCGTAATGCCTTACGTCTTACAGAAGAGTTCATTAAAGATATTTTACATGATTTTAATACCCCACTCTCTACTTTGCGCTTAAATACATCAATGTTAATCGAAGAGTTAGGAGAAAATAAAAAGATAAAAAGAGTACAAAATGCGGTGCAAAATATTTTAAATCTTCAGGCAAATTTAAAAGCGTATCTCCACGCTCACGCAAGTCAAAAAGAGTCTTTTGATTTGCGTGAGTTTGTAGAAGAACGTGTAGAATTTCTTGAATCTAATTTTAAAGAGATTCATTTTTCAACAGAAGTCCCACATACTATTGTTGAGACCAATAGAGATGCTTTGAGTCGCATAGTTGATAATCTTCTCTCAAATGCGGGTAAATATAATAAAAAAGATGGGCAAGTCTATATTCGATTTGAAAATAAAAATTTGATTATTGAAGATACGGGTAAAGGCATAAAAAATCCAAAACGTGTTTTTGAACGTTTTTATAAAGAACAGGCGCGTGGAATAGGAATAGGACTACATATTGTAAAAAAACTGTGTGATGAATTAGATATTACTATTACTTTGCAAAGTAAACTGAATCATGGAACTCTTTTTAGCCTCAATCTCCATAATATTTTGAAAAAATAATCACTTTTTAACAAGCATTATCCTATAATTCTTTTATGATTTCCCAAGACTCCATAGAAGCCCTAAAGGCACGACTTGATATTGTTGATGTTGTTGGTTCCTACATTGAGTTAAAAAAAGCAGGTGGTAATTTTAAAGCACCTTGTCCTTTTCATGATGAAAAATCTCCCTCTTTTGTAGTCAGTCCGCAAAAACAGATATTTCACTGTTTTGGATGTTTACCTCCTTATCAAAAAGTTATTACACCAGAGGGCTATAAAGAGATTCAAGATATAGAAGTGGGTGATAAGGTTTTTGCTGCAGATGGATCGCAAACTATAGTTACAAAGAAAGTAAAGCATCCAAGTGAGTATAATATCTTGGCATTTACAACATCTTTAAGTGCTCTACCCTCTTGTTTTACTCAAAATCATGACATGTTAGTAGTTAAGAAAAAGGATGCAATAGCAGAACTCCCTTATTTGCGTGTAGAAAAAGAGAGACCATTAAAATTTTATGGGCGTATTAAGAAAATAGATCGAGAGTACAAGCTACAGCTTAAAAGAGAATTTGCAAGTAATATAAACAGTGGGGATTACTTTTTATATCCTGTAAATAGAGAAATAAAAACAGATAGATTCTTAGACCTCTCTGATTTGTGGGATAAAAAAACTTTCGGTCCTAGTGTAGAAAAGATAGAATCTATAGAGATAAATGAAGATTTTATGTGGCTTGCAGGTTTTTATGTCGCAGAGGGAAGTTCATATAGAGGTGGTATTAAATTTTCACTCTCGGCTGCTGAAACAGAATATGCAGACAGAGTTCTTGCAATAGTAAAAAAACTTTTCAATAAAGAGGGAAAACTTTTTTCAAGAACAAGTAGAAAAAATTCTCTTGAAGTGACAATATCGAGCACAAATTTAGAGCATATTTTTAAAAAATTGTTTGGACAAGGTGCAGAGAATAAGCACTATCCGCATTGGTTTAATTATTTGGATATTTCTCTGCGTGAGGCTCTCTTTACTGGTCTGATGGATAGTGATGGATGTTATAGTCGTAGAACCTATGATACTATCAGTGAAATATTGGCTAATCAGATTCTTGATTTAAGTTTGAGTCTAAAGAAAATTCCGACATGTCGGGTTTATGATGCTTCAGTTGATAAAAATGGTGTGAGCCATAAGAGAAGTTATACGATCTATTTTAAGAAAAGAGAATCGATTGAAGGTTTTTTCGAGGCTATTGATGGGGTAGAGTATTTTTTTACAAAAGTAAAAAATATTCAAAATATCGGTTATGAAAGTGTAGTATATGATATAACCGTCAAAGATCATTCACATACATTTTTGGCAAATAATTTTGCGGTTGGAAACTGTGGTGCCGGCGGCGATGCCGTTAAGTTTGTTATGGAGTATGAAAAGCTTAACTATCCAGAAGCGCTTGAAAAACTCGCTCAATCATATAACTTCACACTCACATATACTGATAACAAACACAACAAACCTCGTACAAAAGTTATAGAAAAGCTTAACGAATGGTATCAATCTCTTCTCTTGCACAATGAGACAGCTATGAGTTATCTGCGTGAGCGTGGAATTTATGAGAGCAGTATTGAAAAGTTTGGCATTGGGTATGCTCCAGCTTCAAATGAGACACTAAATTATATTAAAGCGCAGCAGTTTCCTATAAAAGAGGCGATAGATGTTGGTGTGGTCGGGTATGAACCCTCACGCAACCAAACTTATGCAAGATTTATTGAGCGTATTACCTTCCCGATATACTCTGCCAATGGAACGGTTGTAGGTTTTGGTGGACGAACAATTACAGGGCATCAGGCAAAATATGTTAACTCTCCAGAGACACCACTTTTTAATAAGTCACGACTTTTATATGCTTATAACATCGCCAAACAAGCACTCTATAAAAAACAGGAGATTATCATAACAGAGGGCTATCTTGATGTTATTATGTTGCATCAGGCCGGTTTTGATAATGCAGTGGCAACTCTTGGAACTGCTCTCACGCAAGAACACTTACCGCTGCTTAGAAAAGGTTCGCCTCGTGTTATTATGGCTTATGATGGCGATAAAGCAGGACGTGCTGCAGCGCTCAAGGCCTCAAAACTGCTTTCTGCTTCAGGATTTAACGGTGGCGTTGTTGTTTTTGAAGGTGGACTTGACCCTGCAGATATGGTAAAAGAGGGACGCATTGAAGAGCTTGGCAATATGTTTCGAGATGCCAAGCCGTTTATTGAGTTTGTTTTAGATGAGATACTTTCACTCTTTAATCTGCGTGATCCAAAAGAAAAAGAGTCTTGTATGCAGGAGGGCGTAGCCTATCTTAAAACGCTTTCACCGATTTTACAAGAGGAGTACAAGACATATCTGGCTTCTCGACTTGGAGGACTTGGTATCTCACCTTCCCTTATTCGGCTCAATTCAAATCAAAGAGATATGCAAAATGCACCACTTATGCAAAATAACCGACATAGAGATATGTGGGAACTCTCTTTGATTAAAACAGTTTTGGAGTATCCACAGTTTATTGATCATATCTTAGATGTTATAGATCCCTCTTTGTTACAGTTTCATACACGAGAGTTTTCTTTGGCACTTGCAGGTAAACATGACGCACCGGAATTGATGGAGATTTTAATAGATGAAGCAATAACTCCTCTTAAAGATGAAGAGGCTTTAGATGCAGAATTGATAACTTTTTTGATGAAGTATTATGAGAGAGAGCTCAAAAAAGTAAACTTTGCTACCAATATCTCCTTTGAGCAAAAAGCTTTTTATATTCGTAAATATCGTGATAAAATAGCAAAATTAAAACGTGGTGAGCTCGTAGGCTTTAATGATTAAAAAGAGAGTAGATAGATGAGTTATTTAATACATTTTCACCTTTTAGCAGCAATTGCTTGGATAGGTGGTTCAATATTTATGTTTGTGTTAGGTGTCACTTTGACAGATAAAGAGAAACAGCGTGAGGTTTATCCCCATGTTGGTCCTATATTTGGGTATTTTGAGCTTGTATCTCTGTTTATTTTATTAGTGAGCGGTATTTTGATGATTAGGACAGATGGTCTTTGGAGTATGCTTTTTAATGGTGAGACAAATGAAGTTGTAGAGCTTTTAAAGACAAAGCTTTGGTTTGTACTTTCTCTTGTTATTGCAACAGTAGTTCATTTTTACATAGCTTATAAAACAAATAACACAGAGAGAACAAAAGTACAAAATCTTATCTCACGTGGATCTTCTATGTTCATCTTTTTTGTAAATCTTTTTGTTCTTCACTACGCAATTATGATTCGTTCTCTCTTGCCTTAAAAGTTACAGCTTTTTTATTCCTTTTCTTAAAGCGAATAAAAGTTTATGATATTTGAAAGAGTTTTGTTATACTGCTATAACTTCATAAAAAAGGTTGATTTATGGCAGGTATTCATTTCTCTTTTGACAACTTCGAACAGCTTTTACGTTTAAACATCGGTATATCTGACAGACTTGATGAAAATAGAGCTGAAAGTTTTACGCTTTTGTATTGTGATTTTTCAGGAATTGAGGAAGATATTATTAAAAATTCTCTTGAATCAACACTTCGGACATCAGACTCAATTGTTAATTATGAGGGTGATTACTTTTTCGTTCTTCCTTATACAGACAAGTATGGTGCAGAAATAGTCAAGAAGATGTTTGATGATTTCTTTGCAAAATACCTTAATGCTTTTTTACTCTCTTACCCCGTTGATGGAGAAACTCCAAAGGAGCTAATGGAAGGGATGCAAGACAGTGTCAGTACATTTTTTAAACATGATCTGCACTGTTTGGACAGGTTTACCCGAGATTATTAGAACTTTTTAGCATCAAATCTGTAATATTTTGACTTTTTATAAAAGGAGATAGCTTCGGCTATCTTCTGCTCTTTATATATCTTTTTATCACATACCCATCTACATTTTATCTTTGCATTTTCCATAGCTGCACGATTCTCAGCTGAGAGTTTTGTTTCATAAATTTTTTCACAAAACAGTAGTGATGGTAAGAGTAAAAAGAGTGCTTTCTTCATAAACAACATATCGACATTATAAACAAATTTTTTATCAAATGGAACGATTTATGCTATTTCTTTATAAAACTTTTGAAGGAGCAGAGCATGATAGCATTTGATCTCACGCAAGAAACAGCTGCTCACGCAAATGGAATGATTGTTGATCCTAAGGCTCAAAAGGGTGATGGGAGTCTCTCTTTTTCTGCACTTTTACAGAGTATTAAAGAGGGTGGCGAAGTTATCCAAAACGGTGCTTTAGTGCTTGGACTTGATGAGAAAGAAGATACGCAAACACTTAAAGGCTCCAAAGAAGATACACTGCTTTGGCTTATGGATCAAAGCAGTGATATTGAAGATCTGAAACTCTTAGAGATCAATCCTGAGATAAAATCATCACTCTCCCCAAAAGAGCTAAAGCAACTCATAAAAGATGCAAAAGCTTATCTAAAAGAGAAAATTCTCTCTTTAGATGGATTTAAACGCTCTGAGATTAAAATGCTTCCCAAAACACTCAAAGGTTTGGCTCAGGTTGCAAAAAAATTAGGCATAGATGTTTCAAAAATAAGCTTAGATGAGGTTCGTCCACCAATAAAAAAAGCAAGTTTAACTGCGCAGACAGCTGATCCTGTGATCAAGGTAGGTAAAGCTGAGAAAAAAGAGATTGTAACAGATGATGATGTGATAAAAACAGACAGTACTGAGAAAAAAGAGCTGCGTTCACATAAACAAGAGAGTAGTAGCCCTGATGTTGATATAGAGCTTGATGTAAAAACAAAAAACAGTAAAAAAAATGTGCAAAGCAGAGCAGATGCAGAAGCTGATGATGCAAGAGTGCAGCAACAGTCAAAATCTGAGCAGAAAAACAGCACAAAGGAGCTCAGCTCGCCTCTGCTTTTTAAAGTCCAAAAACGGACTACAATCTCTACAGAGCAGATTGTTCACGCAAAAGCACTCAATAACACTCAAGTTGAAATGAAAACACCAAAAAAACAAGCGAATAATACATTAAAACAACTGCTTCAAGGTGAAAAAGTTACAAAAAAAGATGCCTCTTTTGGCTTGACACGAGAGTTTTCTGTAGAGAGTGCAAAGGTCATTGCGCCGAGTGCTAAAGGTGAGGTACGAAACTCCTTAGAGTCTCTTTTAAAACCAGAAGTAGCAGATGATGAAAAAACAGTCTCAAAAGTTGATGGTTTGAGTGTTGCAAAAGCAGATAGTTTTGAAGTAAAGCTCAATGAAGCAAAACAGATGATCAAGTATCTTTCAAACGATGTAAAACAGGCAATAGATAACTATAAAGCCCCATTTACAAGAGTAAAAGTACAGCTAAATCCACAGCAACTTGGAGAGATAGAAGTCACCGTAGTGCAACGTGGGAAAAATCTTCATGTAAATTTAAGTTCAAACAATGCAGCTATCAATACTTTGGCAATGAATGCCAATGATCTTAAAGTTCAGTTGCAAAACAGTGGAATAAATAATGCTTCTTTGAACTTTAGTAATAACTCTCAAGGGCAAGAACAGGCTACGTCACAGCAACAGCAGCAACAAAATAGAGAGCAGGCTCAAAATGAATATAATTATTTTGACAATGAAGAGAAAAATGAAGAAATTTTAAGCTCTTTAGAGATTGTAGTTCCAAACTACGCATAAAGGATAGATCATGGCAATAACTCCAACAGGTCAAAACTCAGCACTAGCAGCAAAAACAAATGCTCATGAAAACCCAAAAGGTATTTTAGGCAAAGATGATTTTATGAAACTGCTTTTGGTTGAACTTCAATATCAAGATCCAACAGCACCTATGGATACAGAAAAAATTCTGGCACAAACATCACAGCTTGCAACGTTAGAATCTGCAGATAACACCAATAAATCTCTTGAAAACTTAGCTAAATCTTTAGGTGCATCACAACAATTTTCAACTATCGCTGCAATCGGAAAAACTGCAGATATTGGCAGTGACTCTATTGCTCACGATAAAGGAGCCAACTCTACTTTTGAGATCTATTTCCCTAATGATGTTCAACAGGGTACAGTGGAGATAAAAGATAATAGCGGAGCACTTGTAAAAACCATTGATGTAGGAACAAATTCATCTGGTGTTTATCACTTTACTTGGGATGGAACAGATGCAACAGGTAATTCTGCAGATAGTGGCATTTATCATGTAAGTGCCTCTTATGAAGATGCACAAGGATCTGCACAAACAACACGCCTTGGTACTTATCCGATTGAGTCCGTACGTTTTGATGGTGGTAAAGCACTGCTTAAACTTGGATCTTCGTATGTATCGTTAGATAACATTAAAGAGATATATTAAGGAGCTTTATTATGATGACACAAGCTTTTTATACGGGTATATCTGGGTTAAAAACATACTCTAATGGCATAGATGTCGTCTCTGATAACTTGGCAAATATATCTACACCTGGTTTTCGTGCATATAATGCTGAATACGCAACACTTTTTGAAAACAGTTTAGCAAGTGCATCGAGTAATCTCTTCCAAAGTAACAATGTAGGTGTCGGTGTGCAGATACAGGCAACTTCTATGTCTTTGGATCAAGGTTCTTTGACGCTCTCAGAAAGAAGTACAGATATGGCTATTATGGGAGATGGCTGGTTTGGCGTTCAGCAAAAAGGTGAACCTCTCTATACAAGAGCAGGTAATTTTATGTTTGATGCAAATGATGATCTTGTGACTGATGATGGTTATCATGTTCTTGGGACGATGGGTGGAAATATCAGTGCCGACAATGTTTTAACTGCATCACTTGCAGAAGTTCCTCTTAGTGATGTCAATACACAAGAGAAGCTCCGTTTTCCAAAAACACTTACATATCCGCCAGAACCAACAACAAAGGCTAAATTTATGGCAAATTTGGGAGTTGGTAGCGAAGGTTATGAGATTGTAACAGTAGGCGCAAGTGTGATTGATGGTCAAAATGAACGCAATGAACTAAAGCTGAAATTTACACGTTCAGCTGTGCAGACACTTCCAGGAACACAATGGGATGTTGTTGCGACTGTAAAATCACTTGATGGGCAGGCAACCTACGATACGCAAAGCGGTCAAGTCTCTTTCGATGATAGTGGTGCTTTAACCTCATCAACACTAACGAGCATAAATAATAATGGAACCCCCGTAGCTATTGATCTTGGGAGCGGATATGATGGTATAGTCTCTATAGATATTCCTGTAGTATCTGGCTCTAGTGTGGCAGACGGTACTATTGGTGGTGAGCTTCGAGGCTACTCTATTAATAAAAACGGAGAGGTTATTGCTACATTTACCAATGGACGCCAAAGCAGTGTCGGTAGAATTGCTGTGTTTCATTTTCAAAACGATCAGGGCTTGGAGCGAATTACCGGAACACGCTTTGCACAAAGTTCAAATAGTGGCAAAGCGATTTTTTTTAAAGATGCAACAGGGCAAAATATCATTGGTACTGAAATTACAAATTTTAAACTTGAAGGCTCTAATGTTGAGATGAGCTCAGGTTTGACAGAGTTAATAATTTTGCAGCGTGCTTATGATGCCAACTCAAAATCTGTAACTACTGCTGATCAGATGATCCAAAAAGCCCTTAATATGGATGCATAGTTTTAGTCTAAAAATTGGAACACTTTATGCTTTAATTCTTTACTAATTATCTGCCTTATAGAAGCAGAGGTAAAGGATTTCTTATGTTAAAATCACTTTTTTCCGGAGTTTCCGGACTGCAGTCTCATCAAATAGCGATGGATGTAGAATCAAATAATATTGCCAATGTCAATACAGTCGGTTTTAAATATTCACGTGCAAATTTTTCAGACTTACTAGCGCAAACAAGAGCGATTGCAACAGCTCCTCAAGGGCAACTTGGCGGGAAGAACCCTGTTCAGGTTGGACTTGGTTCTACTGTAAGCTCAATGACAAGAATCTTCTCTCAAGGTTCAATCCAAAATTCCGATAAAAATACCGATGTTGCTATTCAAGGTGATGGTTTTTTTATTATTTCTCCAGATGGTGGTAATACTTACAAATATACTCGTGCAGGAGATTTTAAATTTGATGCGGGTGGAAACTTCGTTGATAATAATGGTTTTATTGCACAGGGCTGGTTGCGTGACTTGGATACCGGTAAGGTGGATTCGACAGCACCTATTCAAGATATCAATATTCCACCGGGGCTTACAACACCGGCACAGGCTACGCAAGAGGTTGTTTTAAAAGCAAATCTCAATTCCGGTCCTCTCGTTAAAAGTTATTCACCAGCTTATAAAATAGACAATAATGGGAATGTGACAGATAAAAATAACAATACTGTTCCATCAGGTGATCTTGGTGTTATGTTTAACAGTAATGGAGAGGCATTTTCTCTAAAAAAAGACCAAGGTATTGTTTTTACTGTAAATGGCACTGATTATACTTTGCAGTATGATCCAACTGACAATTCAGGCGATAAATTTACAACTTTACAAGATTTAGTTGATGATATTCGTGGACATGTTACTAATGCTTCTCCGAATGCAACGGTGACAGTTAACGACAAAGGAAAAGTAGTTATTGATAACTCTGCATTAGGTGGAAGTGACTTAAGCATAAAGGTAAATGCTTATACAGATGCAGCTAATGATATTGTAGAGAACACTCGTTTTACAACAACAATGAAAGCTTTAGAAGCAAATTTGCCAAATACGACAGGTTCTATAGCATTTTCACAGGATATTAATGCTGCTACACACTCTAGTTCAATTGATATTTTTGACTCATTGGGGACAAAACATACTTTACGAACAGCATTTAGAAAAACTGCAACTGACACATGGAGAACAACTATTACAGTTCCAGATCCTGCTACTATTAGTGCTTCAGCACCAAAAAATCAGCTTGTAGGAAGTATTAAGTTTAATAATGATGGTTCTATATCAAGTTATGATCCGGGTAGTATCTCTTTTTCCGGAAACAATGGTTCAAAACCTTTTCAAACCGTGAGATTATCTTTTGGTACTCCAAATAAGTTTGATGGTATGACAAGTTTTGATTCAAAAAGTGCTACTTCGGGAATCTCTCAAGATGGTTTTACAGGTGGTGATTTAGTTGGTATTAGAATTGATCAATCTGGAACATTAGTCGGTTCTTTTTCAAATGGTCGTTCTTTTGGTTTAGCACAGATTGCTATGGCAAAATTTACAAATAATGAAGGGCTCTCAACAGAGGGTGGCAATGTTTATATTCAAACTGCCAACTCAGGAGATCCTATCATCGGTACAGCGGCAACTGCCGGACGTGGTTTTATTCAATCTTCAGCGCTTGAAGCTTCCAATGTTGACCTTTCACGTGCGCTCACGCAGCTCATTATCATTCAGCGTGGTTTTCAGGCTAATGGAAAAACAATTACAACTTCAGACCAACTTTTGCAGACACTTATAGGATTAAAACAGTAAAATTAATCCTATTTTGATATAATTCTTTCAATATCAATGAAGGAATTATATCCATGAGATTCTCAGCCCCTCTTAAATCAAACTCAAAAAAAATTATGTTACTTGGCTCAGGTGAGCTAGGAAAAGAAGTCGTTATTGAAGCGCAGCGTCTTGGACTTGAGACGATAGCCGTTGATAAGTACGAAAATGCGCCTGCACATCAGGTAGCACACAGAAGCCATGTTGTTGATATGCAAAACAAAGAGGCTCTTTTAGAGATTATCTATCGTGAAAAACCTGACTATATCTTACCAGAGATTGAAGCTATCAGTATTGATGCTCTTTTTGAGGCGGAAGATAAGGGTTATAACGTTATTCCAAATGCCAATGCTGTTAGCAAGACGATGAACAGAAAAAATATTCGTAGTTTTGCGGCTGAGACATTGAACCTTAAAACAGGTCCTTATAAATTTGTAACAACAAAAGAGGGCTTGCGTGAGGCAGCACTTGAGCTTGGTTTTCCATGTGTTATTAAGCCTGTTATGAGCTCGTCAGGGCATGGACAGTCTATTGCAAGAAGTGAAGATGATATTGATACTTCATGGGAAGTTGCAAAAGAGGCTCGTGGAGATGCGAGTGAGCTTATTGTTGAAGCATTTGTAGATTTTGATTATGAGATTACTATGCTGACTGCTCGTAACGGTAAAGAGACAGTATTTTGTGAGCCTATCGGGCATGAGCAAAGAGATGGTGATTATGTTTTCTCATGGCAACCGGCACAGATGAGTGACGTGGCAAAACAGAAATCGCAAGAGATTGCAAAAGCCATTACTGATGGTCTTGGTGGACAGGGGCTTTTTGGCGTTGAACTTTTTGTAAAAGGGGATGAAGTTTACTTTTCAGAAGTAAGCCCTCGCCCACATGATACGGGAATGGTAACACTCATTACACAATCTCAAAGTGAATTTGCCATTCATCTCAGAGCAGTTCTTGGACTGCCTTTAGGTTTTACATTCTATGGTGATGGTGCATCTGCTGCGTTTAAAAGTGAAGTACATAATTATGCACCGGTTGTTGATGTTGATGAGAGCCTTTTTAGTGACAATTCGTTTGTACGGGTATTTTCAAAACCAGAAGCACATAAAGGGCGTCGTTTGGCGGTTGCTCTTGTATTTGATAAAGTTGAAGCTGCTTTAGAAAAAGCACGTGAACTCATTACAAAAATAAAAGACGCATAAGTGAAGATAGTTCTTCTTGATGCCATTACGTTTGGAGAGACAAAACTAGATTGTTTTGAAGCTTTGGGCGATGTGCATACTTTTGCCTCTACGGAAGCGTCGCTCACGCAACTGCGAATTGAGAATGCTGATGTTGTTGTAACGAACAAAGTGGTTATAACAAAAGAGCATATGCAGAGCACTCCCTCTTTGAAGCTTATCTGTGTTGCAGCGACGGGGATGAACAATGTTGACCTTGAAGCGGCGCGTGAGCTGGGCATAGAGGTTAAAAATGTAGCTGGATATTCAACAGACTCGGTTGTTCAGCACACTTTTTCAATGCTCTTTTATCTAATGGGACACTCTCGTTATTATGATGAGGTAGTTAAGTCAAAAGAGTACTCACGCAGTACTGTTTTTACCGATGTAAGTCATCCGTTTTTTGAGATAAAAGACAAAACTTGGGGCATCATCGGTCTTGGTGCAATAGGGCGTGAGGTGGCTCGTGTAGCAACTGCTTTTGGGGCAAATGTTATCTACTACTCGACAAGTGGGCGAAACTCAAGTGATGAGTTTGAGCAGGTTGTGTTGCATCGACTTTTAGAGAGCAGTGATATTATCTCTATTCATGCACCGCTGAATGAAAAGACAAAAAATCTGCTTAATTATGAGAAGTTACAACACCTTAAAGAGGGTGCAGTTGTACTTAATCTTGGGCGTGGCGGTATTGTCAATGAAGAGGCGGTTGCTGCGATAGTCGATGAGCGTGAGCTTTACTTTGGTTTGGATGTTTTTGAAAAAGAGCCACTTCCAGAGAGCAGTTCGCTTCTTGCAGTGAAGCATCCGGAGCGACTCTATATGACACCACATATTGCATGGACAAGTGTTGAAGCCAGAGAGAAGCTCATTGCTTCTGTTTGTCAAAATATCAAAGAGAGTTTTTAGTCTTTTATGGCAGAATTTGCACTGTTTGTTTCTGCTTTTTTAGCAGCGACAATCTTGCCATTTTCTTCAGAGCTTGCTTTTGTAGGAGCATTGAAGAGTGGTATGGATTTCTCCCATGCTATGATTGCTGCTTCAAGTGGTAATATTTTAGCCATAATACTTAACTACTATCTTGGATATTTTCTTTATGAAGCAACAAAACGAAAGCTTTTTCACTCAAAAATTGGTAAAAAGGTTTTTGTGTGGGGGCATAAGTATGGCTATGTTGCACTTCTTGCCTCTTGGCTTCCTATTGTTGGTGATCCTTTGACAATTGTTGCCGGACTTGTTAGACTGAAATTTGTTTGGTTTGTTGTAATAGCGGGGCTTTTAAGAGTAGGGAGATATTATCTACTGGGAGTATTTTTATAAGGTAGTTTTTAGAGGACAAATCCTCGCTAGATCACGAGCCTCCAAAAACCACCTTATAAAAATACAAAGTTGCTAATAATTTGAGGAGTGTAATGTGAAAACAGATGTACTAATAATCGGTGCAGGCGGTGCTGGACTTACGGCTGCAATTGCTGCAAAAGAGGAGGGTGTAGATGTTATTGTGCTGACAAAAGAGTACCCGACACGCAGTCAGACCTGTATGGCACAGGGTGGGATTAATGCGGCACTTGGAAATGTTGAAGCGGATAGTATTGAAGCACATATTCAAAATACGCTTCAATCTGCTCACGGCTTGGCAGATGAAGAGACGGTTCGTTTTATGTGTTCTGAGGCACCTGCAACAGTTGCATGGCTTGATAGTATTGGTGTATGTTTTTCACGTACAGCAGATGCAAAGATAGCTCAGCGAACATTAGGTGGGGCATCGGCTCCGCGTGCCTGTTATGCACAGGATTATACAGGTCTTAAAATTCTTCATACACTCTATGATAAAGCGCTCTCTTTGGGTATTGAGATGAAAAGTGAGAAGATTCTTTTAGAGTTGTTGCAAGATGAAAATGGCATGGTATGCGGTGCTTTGATGCTTGATCTTAGAAGTGGGCAAAAAGAGAGTTATTTTGCAAAGTCAGTTATCTTGGCAACGGGTGGATATTCACGTATTTATGGGAAAAATTCGACAAACTCTACAAAAGCGACAGGCGATGGTATAGCAGTTGCAAAACGTGCAGGAGCGAAGCTTTTACATATGGAGTTTGTACAGTTTCATCCAACAGGATTGAAAAATTCCTCAATTCTCATCAGCGAATCAGCTCGTGGGGAGGGCGGTTACATTGTAAATTCAAAAGGTGAGCGTTTTACGAATGAGTTGGCTCCTCGTGATGAAGTGAGCCGAGCATTAAATGCAGAGATAAAAAAGGGTGAAGCAATTTTTTTGGATATTCGTCATTTGGGGGAGGAGTTCATCAATGAGGGTTTACCGCAAGAGAGAAAGTTGGCAAAGCTTTATGAAAATGTAGATCCTGTTTATGATTTAGTTCCTATTAAACCGGTTGCGCATTATACTATGGGTGGAATAGAAGTAGATAATAACTCACAAACAAACTTAGAGGGTTTGTTTGCTTGTGGTGAGTGTTCTAATCATAGAGTCCATGGCGCTAATCGTTTAGGAGGAAACTCACTCTTAGAGATAGTTGTTTTTGGAAAAGAGGCAGGTAAAAATGGTGCAAAGAGAGCAAAAACAATGAACTCTCACGCAGCATCCTCTCCAAAAGATGACTTTTTGGAGCAAAATTTTACGCATGAAGTCGATTTTTACACTCTGCGTGAGATGATGGGAAATCTTCTTTATAACAAAGTCGGTATTGTTAGGCGTGTGAGTGAGCTGCGTGAGGCACTTGCATTTATAAAAGAGTGTAAAGAGAAACTTCTGAGTATGGGCGCAAAAGATACTACATCAAGATATAACACAGAGCTTATAGAGTTTTTAGAGTTTAGAAATATGTTAGATATTGCAGAAGTTGTTATTACATCAGCACTCTCACGCAACGAGAGTATCGGTGCGCATACGATAGAACAGGAGTAGCAGATGAAAATAAGCATAAAAAGAGAGTATGATTTTATAGAGTATGATGTAGATATGCAAGATGCAACGCTTTTAGAGATATTAAATCATATAAAACAAGAGATGGATAGTTCACTGGCATACAGTAGTGGGTGTCGCAGCAGTGTTTGTGGCTCTTGTGCGATGCGTGTCAATGAAAAAGAGGTGCTTGCCTGTTCTTATAAAGTGCAAGAGGGAGATGTTGTAGAACCATTGAAAAATATGCCTGTTATTCGTGATTTGGTTGTGAATATGGACAAGGCATTAGAAAAAAATGCACATGCAAAAGCGTGGCTGCGTGAGTATAACAGTGAGGCAAAGCTTACACACGAAGATGAGAAGCTCAATGCAATTCAGAGTGACTGTATTTTATGTGGTTCATGCTATTCGGCTTGTCCTGTTTTTGCGGTTAATGAGGAGTTTTTAGGGCCTTTTGCGCTCACGCGTGTCTGGAAAGTTGTGAGTGACAAACGTGAGGGGCAACCAAAAGAGAAAATCGACACTATTCAGCTAAATGGTGTTTGGGATTGTACTTTGTGTAATGAGTGTACAGTAGTCTGTCCTCAGGGTATTTCAAGTAAAGCAGACATTGAAAAACTACGTGCAAAATCATCACAATTTGGCTATATGGATCCAAACTTCGGCAGTTTTGGTGGTGGTTTTGGTTTTGATGGAAGCCCGAGTTTTTAGGACTTCTATCGAAAGTTCGTTCTCTGGATAGGTGGTTTGTAGTGGGGATCTTCTCCTGCTACTGTCCAGAGCTCTTTTACAAGTTTACTAACACTTTTTTTCATATTATCTTCAACAAGTTCAAAATCATTGAAGTTTTCACGCAGGAGTGATAGCTCTTCTTCTTGCGTGAGCACTCTGTCTTGTTTTGGCAGTGTGAGGGCTTTTTTGTTTTTGAGATTATAGAGATGCCAGAGTGAGAGAAAATCTTCTGAGTATCTGTTGAGGATATTGTGTGCATAGAGTTGGAAGTTTTGGTAGCCACTCTGCTCAAAGAGTTCAATAATAAGCGTCATAGTCTCTTTGAGATGAACAAATGGCACCATTGAAAAGAGCTGTCTGCCTACACTTGTTCCTGTGTCGTGCTCGGCTCCAATAAAGACTCTCGCTCCTCCGTCGGTATCTCCAAAATTGTTTGTTTTAAGACCAATAAGTCCGATGTCAGTATGGCGATGGCGTCCGCACCCTTTTGCACATCCTGAAAAGCCTATTTTTATACGATTTTTGTAAATTGCTTCAAGTGGAAGAAATGCTTGCGCTTCATCTTTAATGCTCCAAACTGCATAAGGGCAAAGATTGCCGGCACAAGCAACAATAGTAGAGCTTAGTGCTGCTGATTGGAAAGGAATTTGTTTCTCTTTAAGCCCTAATATATAGATATTTTGATCAATCCCAATGCGGATTTCTGCACTGTTTTTTTCTGCAAAATCTGCAATTTGTAGCATCTCATCAGCATTGAGTTTCCCAAAATTACTTTGATAACAAAACCCATATGTTCCATCACGGAGGGTTTCAAACTCTAAAAAGTCTATATGTTCAAGCTGAAGTTCCCCAGCAGTTTCAAATTTTTTCCCATAGCTCTTTTCTATTAAAGAGAGAAGTTTTGTAAGTCCCATCTCCTCTATCATATAAAAAAGGCGTGTTTTAGAGCGAGAAAATCGTGAGCCATACGTATAAAAGGTCTCTACAAATGCTTTGAAAAAATCAAGTACTTCATCCTCACGCAGGAAAATATTTGCATCTTGAGAAATTTCTGTATTTTTTCCTCCCATATAGATGTTAAATCCATACTCCCCATCTTTTAAAGCAAGAGCAAAGTAGAGGTCATTTGCAAAAAAAGAGTTTACATTTGCAGAGTTTCCAGATATACCGACACTGACACGTCGAGGGAGCATACCGACATATTTTGGATTTTTAATAATATACTCATTCATAGCTTTTACAAGTGCATATGCCTCAATTTTCCCATATCTGCTAACGCCATCATAAACATCTGTTACAATATTTCTGATGTTATCGCCAAAACTTTGCCATGTTGTTAGTCCGTTATCATTGAGCTTGTGCCAAATTTCTGCAACATCATCTGCATATACATCATGAATTTGCAGACCGGCTCTTGCTGTTATAACAAGTGTGAGATCATACTCTTGAAGCAGATTTGCAATAAACTTAAATGATTCAGTTGTGAAGTGTCCGCCATCTCCATTGCGAAGACGGATTGTAAACTCATCTTCTAAAAAGTCTGTATTGAAAATACCAAAATCCTGGAGGTAGTAGCGGTCTCCTTCACCTAAAGATTCAAAGTCAATTGTTTCAAATTCATTGACATAATAGTCATAAGGTTTTAATCGTGCTTTGTACTGCTCACGTTTGTTTAACTTTTTTTCAAAATCTTCAGACATAGATAACTCCCCATTTTTATGAGCAAATGGTAACAAATTAAACTGATAATTAGTTGATAAAGAAGAACTATATCTATTGCTAACAAACTGTGTTATAATTAAAATAAAAAAGGTTTGTTATGGCAAAAGAACATTCATTTGATATTAGCGCAAAGATAGATATGCAACTGTTTAAAAACGCAATAAATCTGGTAGATCGAGAGATATCTAATCGTTATGATTTTAAGGGTACAACATATGAAATTACTTATAAAGAAAAAGAGAATGTTTTAGTGTTAGTAGCATCTTCAGATAATAAACTCGATGCGATTAAAGATATTGTTATTACAAAGCTTTTAAAACAGGGGCTTAGTTCAAAAGTGCTTGATGAGCTGCGAGTAGAAGATGCAAGCGGGGGAACACGAAAAGCAACTTTTAAAGTGGTGGATTACATTGAGTCAAAAGAGGCAAAAAAGATCGTAGCAGATATTAAAAAGATGAAGTTAAAAGTCAATGCTCAGATAGAAGGGGATCACATCCGTGTGAAAGGTGCGAAACTTGATGACTTGCAAAAAGTGATGAAAATGGTGCGTGAGGGTGAGTGGGAAGCACCTATTGTTTTTGAAAATATGAGATAAAAGGCAAAAGAATGAAAAAAATGAGCGTAGCAGAGGCAGCGGAGTTTTTTGGTGTGTCTAAAGAGGCAGTACATAATCGCATACGAAGAGGATCTTTGCAGAGTGTTATGCAGAACGATGTTAAGATGGTGCTTGTTGATGAGACCAAGAGTAAGAAGAGAGTACTTCTAAAAAGAGCAACAAAAAATGCTTCAAATGATGAACGCTACTATAAACTGCTTGAAGCACAAAACGCTAAACTTCAAGAGAGGGTTGAAGTACTTGAAAATGAGACAAGAAATTTGCGTGATCAAAAAGAGCAGATGCTTATTGAAGAGCGTCAAAAGATAGAGAATATATATAAAGAAAAAGATGAGCAGCTTAAAAATATTTTGCAAACGCTTTCGTCAAAATTTATGCTTGGGGCTCCTTTAGAAGAGGATGATGAGACACTTGAAGCGGAAATGATAGAGATAGAAGAAGAGACAGAAAGTAATGTTATTTCTCTAAAGAAATATCTTAAAAAGTCTGATTTTTCAGAGAAAAAGATGAAAAAAATCAAGAAAAGATTTAAACAAAATGCTAAAAATGATGAAAGAGTCATCAAAATAGGCTCAAAATATTATCTTGATACGGCTAAATATGATTACAGTGATCTGGTAAAGTAAAAAAATGAATATCATCATTGCAGGAGCGGGAAAAGTTGGGTTTAATCTGGCAAAAACACTCAGTATCGGTCACAATGTAACCATTATAGATAAAAATTCAGAAGCACTACATCGTATTCAAGAGAGTCTTGATATTATGCCCCTTGGCGGTGATGTGGAAGATGCAAAAACGTATGAAAACCTTACCAATAAAAATATAGACCTTTTTATTGCTGTTACAAATCTAGATAATGTTAATCTTATCTCTGTGTTAGTAGCTGATAGCGTTTTAAATATAAAACGAAAATTTGTACGCCTGCAAAAAGAATTTTTTGACGGTAGCAAGATAAAAAGCAGATTGGATATTGATAGGTTGATTTTTCCTATTGGCTTGGCATCTCAAGCTATAGCCTCACTTTTGGAATATCCAAAAGCAAATAATGTAAAATTTTTTAAATATACAGAGCATAAACTGATATCTGTAATGGTCTCTTCAAGATTTATACCAAAAGTTTTCGTTTCCAAAGAGTATAAGATAGTTGGTATTGAGAGAAAGAAATCGTTTTTAATTCCTCAAGAGGAGAATGTTGAAATTCTTCCAAATGATCTGGTTTATTTCTTTGGTCCGCAGAGTGCAATACGACCTTTGTGTAGCGAGCTAGAACTAGATGCAAACAGTTATATACAGAAATGTGTTGTCTTTGGAGGTGATGATCTCGGTGTTGCCATCTCTCATGAGTTTCTTAAAAGTGGACGAGATGTAAAATTAGTCGAGAAAGATTTGGAGCTTTGTGCAATAGCAGATGAGGCACTCAAAGGAAAAGCTTCCATCATTAACTCAAAATACTCTTCACATGATATCTTTGAAGAAGAGGCATTAGGGAGTGCCGATATTTTTGTTGCGGCAACCAATAATGATGAATATAACATCATTAAATGTCTTGAAGCAAAAGAGAGCGGTATTAAAAAAGTCGTGGCGATTAATAGTGAGATGGAGTACTATAATCTGATGCATTCTCTTGGTATTATAGTAGTTCGTGGACCAAAGATAAGTGCCTATAATGAGATCATGGAAGAGATAAGTTCTACAGGAGTTGTGATACAAAAGAGTTTTTGTGGTGCTAAGGCCGTTGTGTTGATGCGGAAGATTTTTGCGGGTTCAAAGCTTACAGGTAAAAGAATAAAACCACTTTCTGTAAAAAATTCAAAACTCTTTCTTATACGAGATGGAGTAATAGCTTATTTTGACGAGACAATTGTGTTGCAAGAAAATGATTTAATAGTCGGTTTTTCTCCAAGCAAAGAGAGCCCAAAAGTGAAACAGTGGATCTATGAACTATAAAAATATACTAAAGATTTTATCACTGATTGGTATAACAGTCTCTATTATCTTTTTGCTTGATATTGCCATTGGTGTACTGTATAAAGAGCATTTTGAGAAGTTCTTATTCTATGACGGACTCTTTTTTGTTATCAACTTGTTAATGTGGCTTGCTTTAAAAAATCATGAGTTTAATCTCAAAATAAAAGAGAGTATTTTAGTGGTCAATCTGCTTTGGATACTTTTAGGCATTGCCGGTGCCATTCCTTTGGTACTCTACACCGAAGTAACACCTGCATCTGCTTTTTTTGAAGCGGTAAGTGGTTTTACCACAACGGGTGCTACGATTTTTACCGATATTGAGTCGCTGTCGCATATGATCTTGTTTCATCGAAGTTTAATGCACTGGCTTGGAGGACTCGGTGTGATCGTTTTAGGTGTGGGATTGCTCTCTGTCATAAATCCGACGGGGAGTTTATCGCTTTTTAAAGCAGAATCAACAGGAGTGCAACTAGAAAAACTTACACCAAAAATCAAAGATACTGCATTGAATCTTTGGCTTGTTTATTGTGTATTGACTTTCTTTGATATGCTTCTTTTGAAGTTTTTTGGTATGACTTGGTTTGATGCAGTTAATCATGCTTTCTCAACAATTTCTACAGGAGGATTTTCTACAAAAAATAATTCTATGGGATATTATAGTACACACACTGGAATTGTCTGGACAACAACAATTTTTATGATGTTGGCAGGTATAAACTTTTTAGCACATCTCAAGCTCTATTATAAGGATGTTTCAGGTTATAAAAGTGAAGAGGTGCGTTGGTATTTCATTATATTTTTAGTGTTGAGTTTTTCATTAACATTTGTTCATATGGATATTAGTGGAGATTCATTTTTTGATGCTTCAAAGCATGCTTTTTTTACTATTGCATCAGTTATGACAACAACGGGTTTTGCAACGATTGATTATGGTTCGTGGTCACATTTGGCTATTGCCATTGTATTTGTGGGTCTTTTAATGGGTGGAAATGCAGGTTCGACTGCCGGTGGTATTAAAATTATTCGTCATGTCATTATTTTTAAAACGCTCTCTTCAGAGCTAAAAAGAATTGTTCATCCAAATACTATTATCTCTGTTTTTGTAGATGGTATTAAACAAAAAGAGCGGATTTTATCTTCGACTTTTGGATTTTTTACACTCTTTATGATAACAGTTGCGATTGTGACTATCTATATTTATGCAAGAGGCTATGATGCAATGAGTGCGATTTCGGGTGCTTTCGCTTTGGTAGGTAATGTGGGACCCGGTTTTTCACTTGTGGGACCGTCTGATAATTTTGCATTTTTTAATGATTTTGACAAACTTTTTTTCTCTTTTGCTATGATTGTTGGCAGGTTGGAGTGTTATACTGTTTTTGTGCTACTCAGTAGCGCATTTTGGAAGAAATTTTAAAACTCTTAAATAGAAATAGTGATAGTTGGGGCTATTTGTGTCATAATAATAAAAAATCTTTTAACAAGCAGATGAACAGATGATTCAAAAACACATTACGGAACAGACTGCTATCTTTTTTAGTGTTGCTAAATGGGTATTTCTATCATCAATAGTGGGCGTCATTATTGGTGCAACTGTTACTGTATTTTTGAAGATTTTGGCTTACAGTGAGGTCTCACGTGAGCTTTTACCCTTCGAGTTTTACTACCTGCTTCCCTTCGCTCTTGTTTTCACTGTTTGGCTGACAAAGACCTTTGCTCCCACTGCTGAAGGACACGGAACAGAAAAGGTTATCGCAGCTGTTCATAAAGATGATGGAAAGATTGATGTCTCCGTTATTCCTGTTAAAACATTAACAACTGTTCTTACTATTTTTGCCGGTGGTTCAGTTGGTAAAGAGGGACCGGGTGCACAGATAGGTGCCGGTGTTGCATCACTGCTTTCAAGCCTGCTGAAGTTTCGTAAACAAGACAGAAAAAAACTGGTAATATGTGGTATTAGTGCCGGTTTTGCAACGGTTTTTGGCACACCGATTGCCGGAGCAATTTTTGGTGTTGAGGTGCTTATTATTGGTGTGATTATGTATGATGTCCTGCTTCCGTCGTTCATTGCAGGGTTTGCTGCTTTTACGACTGCGCAGTTTTTAGGTATTGAGTACACATATTATGATTTGCACTTTTTTCAAGATGTTTCTTTGGATTTGGTACTTATTTTAAAGGTTGTATTGGCTGGGGTTTTTTTTGGTTTTGTTTCTGATTTTGCTATTACATTACTCTCCTACACACACAGTTTCATTAAAAAGATAGAAGTGAGTACATATATAAAAGCATTTGTCGGAGGAACACTTATTGTTGCTTTGACGCTCATTTTCGGTAAGGAGTATATTGGTTTGGGTATGGGTACTATTGCAGATGCGCTCAATCCTGATCCTGCATCTGTTACAAATATTCATTGGTACACATTTATCCTAAAAACTGTTTTTACCTCGCTCTCTTTAGGTGCAGGTGGAAGCGGTGGGGTTATTACGCCAATTTTTTATATAGGGGCGACAAGTGGTAACTTTTTTGGCTCTATTGTTTCACCTGATAACATTCCACTTTTTGCTGCTTTGGGATTTGTGAGTGTTGTAGCAGCAACAACAAACACTCCGATTGCATCAACAATTATGGCAGTGGAACTTTTTGGAATAGATATTGCACATTATGCTGCTTTGGCTGCAGTTATTAGCTTTCTTATCTCTGGGCACAGAAGTATCTTCTCTTCACAGATTTTGGCGATGAGAAAGTCTGAGATGCTGAGCGTAAAAATAGGTGAAGATGTGGAACATATTAACATCTCACTTGAAGAGTATGAGATGGATAAGATAGAGAAATTTAAAAGAAAGCTTCATAAAAAACGTAAAAAATAGTCTTTTATGAATTGATGATTTTTATTTCTCGTTGTGGAAATGGAATCTCTATATTTGCAGTTTTTAGGGCATTGAAAATTTCAAGATTAATAGCATATTGTACTTTAAAGTAACTTTTTGTCGGTGCCCAGTATCTGTACGCTATATCAACCGAACTCTCATTAAACTTTTCTATACCGACGATAGCTTTGTTCGTCTGGTCTATCTCTGCGTGAGCCTCTATGGTTTTTTGTATGGTCTCAATGGCTATTTCTATGTTGCTGTTATATGCGACACCCACACTGCCTTCTACTATACGGTAGGTAAAAGAGTTTACTAACACATCGCCTATCATATATTTGTTTGGAATGGTGATTTGCTCTCCATCTTCATTGACTAAAACGGTGTAAGCGAGTTTGATATCCTCTACTTCTCCATAAACACCATGAACCGTAATAGTATCTCCAATTTTAAAGGGTTTGGTAATAATGAGCACAATTCCTGCCGCAAAGTTTGAGACACTGCCTTGCAGTGCAAGACCTGCTGTTAAAGAGAGTGCACCAAGAGCAGCAATAAAAGGAGCGATTGAGATGCCAAGCTTACCAAGAGCAAGAACAGCCATCATCATTATGACTAAAAAGCGAATAAGATTTGCAACAAATTTACTCACTGTTTCATCAAGATTTTTAGCGAGTAAAAGGCGTAGTGTGATTTTGTGGACATAGCGTGAGGCTACAACACCAATTGCCATAATAATGATTGCACCGACTATCTGGAGTGAATAGTTTGCTAAAAACTCCATTATTACATCGTAAAACTTGTTTATCTCTTGAAGCTGCTCATCCATTGTCTCTCCTCTATATGTCATCTGCTTTAAGTCGCAAACCTTTAATGTGTGTTACAGGGTAAGCAAATGTAAGTCCTTGCCCCTCTCCTGTAATATCAAGTTTTATGAGAATTGCTTTTATAATTGTATCAACATTTTTTGTTTTTGTGATGAACATTAGATTTGAGTCGGTGTTTTCTGTCTGAAGACGGTTATAGAAATTCTCCATCTCTGCAAGTCCCATACCGTGTGCATCCATAATAGTTACACCTCTCGCACCTGCATTACGAGCAGCTAAGAGAGCTTCATGTGTTTTGTCTTTTGGTACAATGACATGAACAGCCGAAAATGCCATATCGTAAGATTGTGATTTGTCTGTTTTGTCAATATTGATTGTTGAGAGCTTCATATTATGCACATCTTCAAGTGCATGACGGAGTTCATCAAGATGCATCTGTTCTTTTTCTTCTTCTCCTTTAACACCGATTTTTTCAGTTATGATACCATAGAGCATAACGGTTAACATGGGAAAGAGCGAAGCAAAGGCGATAAGTCCAAAGCCATCAATTAAAGGATCACGTCCCTCAATATTTGTAGCAAGCCCAAGACCAATTGCCGCAACAAGAGGGACTGTGACTGTTGAGGTTGTAACCCCGCCACTGTCATAAGCGATAGGAATAATGTACTTTGGTGCTAGAAAAGTCAGTACAATAACAAAGAGATAACCCACCATGATATAATAGACTATCTCACCGCCGACAACGATTCTGTAGGCGCCTAAAGAGATACCGATAGCTACACCAAGAGCAACAAAAAGGCGTAGTACAAAGTCATTGATTTTGCCGTCACTGATCTCTTTTGCTTTTTTTGCAATGGCTGTCAGTGAAGGTTCCGCCATTGTTGTGGAGAAACCGATTAGAAAGCCAAAAGAGTAGATTATGATGTTATTATCATACTGTGTTAGCTCAAAAGCCATCATCTCCCCTACAGAGAAAAGTCCCATCTCCAAACCAACAATGAAAGCATCAAGACCTAAGATAACAAGAACAAAACCGATAAGAACATTTTTAAAGTTTTCTATCGGTTTTTTTATAATAACATATTGAAAAAAGAGAATAATTGCAAGGATAGGTAAAACATCCATAAGAACACCAAAAAGCCCTTTTAATACATCTATAATATTGAGGTCAAAATGTTGTGCATTGTCAACGGCAACTTCTTGTGTTAGAGGTGCTAAAGGAAGGGGTAAATGGCTTGCAGGTTCAAAGAATTCATACACGGCAATACCATAAAACTGTACAAATATCATAGGAGTAAGCGAAGCAAAGGCAATAAGTCCAAAACCATCTAGTACCGGATTTCGACCTTTAATTGTTGAAGCCAGACCGATACCGAGTGCTGCAACAAGAGGTACGGTTACAGTTGACGTTGTAACACCACCAAGATCGTAAGCAAGTCCTACAATCTCTCGGGGAGCAAAAGCAGTGGCTAATACTACAAGAATATATCCACTAATGATGTAATAGTGAATGGGATGACCTTTGATAATGCGCCAAACACCGAGAACAATAGCAAAACCAACAGAAAAAGCCACAACTATCCGAAGTGTTGAAGCATCTATGCGACCGGCACTGATGCTGGCTGCTTTTTGGGCAATGACAATGAGTGCCGGTTCGGCTATTGTTGTGCCAAAGCCTATCATAAAGCCAAAAACAATAATCCAAAAAGTCGATTCTTTGTGTGCAAAGTCACTTGCCAGGCCTTCTCCAACAGGAAAGATGCCAACTTCAAGACCTAACAAAAAGAGAGCAAGACCAACACCGACAATAGCTAAGCCAACAGCGGTTGAGAGCCAGTTTTGCGGAACACTTTGAATAATAGCGAGTTGGAAAAACATAATAACAAGCACAATTGGTAAAAGATCTCGAAATGACTCTTTTAAAAGTTGTAAAAATGTTTTAATACTTAACAAATAGTATCCTCATATATTTTTTTATAATCATAGCAAATATTGCTGTATTTATTGCTATACTTCTAGTATGAAAGTTTTATTTATAGGCGGAATTAAGAGTGGTAAATCTCTTAATGCAGAAAAATACATACAAAAATTATCAAAATCAAAACCGATTTATCTGGCTACAACAGAGTTTATTGATGATGAGATGCAAAAACGTATAGATACGCACAAACAACAGCGTCAAGATAGATTTATAACAGTAGAAGAAGCATTAGAGCTCTCAAAAGAGATACAAAAACATGAAGATACTCCCGTGTTAATTGAGTGTTTGAGTATCTGGGTAAATAATATGCTGTACCACGAAAAAGGCGTGGCAGATATGATAGAAGAGATAAACAGCCTTATGGTACAAAAGAGAGATATAGTCTTTGTTATAAATGATGTTAGTTGCGGTGTTATACCTGATAATAAACTCGCACGTGATTTCGTTGATGCAAACGGCAAAGTAGCACAGCTAGTTGCTAGTGAGTGTGATGCAGTTTACCATGTTATAGCAGGAATTGCTACGAGGATAAAATGAGTAAGATCTTCAAAGGCTTTGCGCTGGCACTCTCAATGCTCTCAACACTTCCTTTTTTTAAAGTGCATGATTTTTACAAAGGCATTAATGGCTATGCTGTGATGTTTTACCCTTTAGTCGGTTTTATTTTAGGCTCTATACTTTATGGTACATCTCTTCTTTTAGAGCCTTATGTGCCACATTTTCACCTTGGTGTGATTCTTTTTGCTGTGTGGGTTATGCTTACTGGTGCACTGCACTTGGATGGTTTTGCTGATACTGTCGATGGACTTTTTGTGCCCAAAGAGAAGTCATTAGAGGTGATGAAAGATCCTCATAACGGTGGTATGGGTATGCTCTTTGGAGGTACTTTTTTACTGCTTAAAGCATCTTCATTAATGGCTTTAGAGAGTTATGCTTTGTTGCCTTTGGTGCTTCTCTTGCCACGTTTGATGATAGTGTTTGTTATTCACTTTTTTCCTTATGTCTCAGGAGGTATGAGTAGTCTGGCAAAAGAGGAGTTAAAGTTACAACAAGTTGCTATTGCATTATTATATAGTTTATTGTTTATTTTTTTATATAAGGCTTGGTTTTTATTTGTTGGAGCTCTTTTTATTATGCTTCTTAGTAAGCAATTTTTCATAAAACGTTATGGTGGCTTTACAGGCGATATTTATGGATTTACCATTGAGGTAACGGAGTTATTTTTGTTGAACTTGCTTATAGTGGGAATTGCGTGAAAATAACACTTGTTCGTCACAGCGAAGTAGATGAGGCATACCATAAGCGTTATAATGGGCATATTGACATAGGCCTCTCACGCAGAGGAGTAGAGCAGGCAGAAGCACTCGCCAAAAAGTTTGAAGATAAAACATTCGATCTTGTTTACTGCTCTGATCTTTTACGTGCAAAAGAGACGCTCAAGCCATTTAAGCAATCAAAAAAGGCGATTTATACCGAAAAATTACGAGAGAAGTCATGGGGAAAACATGAAGGCAAAAGCTTTGATGAGATAATTGCCGAGGGTGAGATAGTGTATGAAGATTTTAAACAGTGGATAGAAGCCCTTGATGGAGAGCAATACACACA
>Ga0256837_1000594_pt1 | contig 29586 bp, 30 predicted proteins | sample 4562384metaG_FD_185976 | JGI IMG/M metagenome (GOLD analysis project Ga0256837, IMG submission 185976) | Hydrothermal vent microbial communities from Guaymas Basin, Mexico - 4561-384 | ecosystem: Environmental > Aquatic > Marine > Hydrothermal vents | place: Mexico: Guaymas Basin | collected... | reverse complement strand
CCATTCAGGTGGCCATGACAACTCGTTATAAACATCAATCTTAGGTACGCTTGAACCACGTTTACCTTGACCAACAGTAGCTGAACCACCCTTACCAGCAACAGAAATAACATGCCAGTGGTGGAAAAATGTTCCACCCTCAGGTCCGATAGCTCCACGCATACCAAGTGCTAGGAAACCTGTACGACCAGAAGTCCAACCACCAAGGTTACCAGCTGCAGCTGCACGCCAGAAGTATGAAGATATAGATGTACCAGCCCAGATAAACATATCGTATAGCTCTTCTATTTTATATGCAGGAACATGAGTCTCTTTAACAGCATAATCAAGTGTATATGGAGCATATAGCTCTTTAAGCATACCAAGGAAAGAGTTAAAATCGTTACCAGCTGGAACTTTAGAGATATAACCTTTTTCTACCATAAAGTTAAGGTAGTTTTTGTTATCCATCATAACTTCCCAGTTAAACCATTTCTTAACAAACTCTTTATTTACCTTGTCTTCAGACAACATTCTTTGAACTAAGTAAAGATATAGAGCTGCTTCAGTACCAGGCCAACAAGCTATCCATAAGTCTGCCATACCAGCAGAGTTAGACATACGAGGATCCATAACTACAAGTTTTGCACCTTTTTGTCTAGCATCAGCGATATGCCCAGCAGCTTGTTGGAAATAGTGACCAGCATCTGCAGCATGAGATGAGTTAAGGAAAATAAGCTTAGCATTAGCCCAATCCGGAGAAGATCTATCATCATTTGCCCATTGAATAGTCGGAGTACGACCACCTGAAGAACAAATATTTGTATGTGAGTTGAAACAATCTTGACCTAGAGTTTGCCATACTTTACCAGTAAATCCATTCTCATTTGGACGTCCAACATGGAACATACATGATTTTTTAGATAACTCATCGTCGCCTTTCATAGCGTCGTGCATTTTGTTACCAATAGTAGTCATAGCTTCGTCCCAAGTAGTACGAATCCATTTACCTTCACCACGTGCAGAACCTGGAGCACGCTTAAGTGGGAATGCTATACGATCTGGATCGTACATTTGACTTTGTGTTGCATAACCTTTTGCACAGTTACGTCCACGAGAACCCGGGTGTAATGGGTTACCCATATATTTTTTAACTGTGAAAGTTTTTTTATCAATCCAAGCTGTTAAACCACAAGATGCTTCACAGTTTGAACAAGCTGTTGGAACGATTGCGTAATCATTAACTTCTATACCTTCTGGATTAGAATCACTTCTAACACCATGGCGTTCAATACCACCACGTTTCCAGTCATTTCCATCTAACTCTTTAAAATCATCCCATTGATCCATTGGAGGATAGAATGATAGTGCATCTGGAGTATTTGTAAACTTACTATCTGAGATAGACTCAGCAATAGCATCAGTTGTAAATACACCCTTAACCATAGCGGCGCCAGCAACTGTAAATGCAGCACCTTTTAAAAATGTTCTTCTACTTTGTAAATACATTAAAATTCTCTCCCTAACTCATTGGTAATAATTGTGGAATGCTTAGCCATACATGTTTAACTAAGAATAGACCCACTAGTGCTAAAATTGCAGCAAGTTTTAAAATTGTTTCATTTTTACTTGATCTACTTAACACTATAAGTAACATTGGTAATAGATAAGTTATCCATTGACCTAACCAGAACATAACTGTGTATGGTCCATCGCCCTTGATATATTCTAAAACTGCAGCAACTTCTTCAGCTTTCATTGGGCCAAAGATATATTCTGACATATAGATAATAAATGCCATTAATGCCGATAGTCCAAGAACCATACCTAATTGCTTTTTAGCCTCATAAGAAAGGCTTTTACCACCAAGAAGAATCATAGTAGCTGAACCAGAAAGTGTAGCTGCTAAAATCATTTGAGCAGATTCTGTTGGCATTTGCCATAGTTCACGAGCTGTACACTGAGCCATAAGACCTGCAGTATATAGTGTAACTGGAATTGCTAATATAGTAGTCCAAAGTAATACTTTGTCATAAGTTTCATCATTTTTCTTCCAGGCTAAAAGGATTAGAAGTGTTAATAAACCTAAGAAACCTGATGCCATAAAAGAACCAACAGCGATTGCAGAAGTCCAGTTAGAGTAAACAAAGATATGCCACATTCTAAATGGCTGGTGTAAATCAGCTAAAGTAAATAGTAAGAAAATGTTAATAAATACAAATGCAACTATTGAAGTCATTAGTCTCATATTTTTAACAGATTCAGGATGTGATCTTTGAAGCATAAATAGCATAAAGATAACACCAGTACCGATACTTTTTGCCCACATATTCATAGTCACAAACCAAGGCCAAACAATACCCGGTAACGCTACATCTAAAGTTACGACAGCATTTGTTGCTGCTAATATTTCATGTGCCATTAGTGGTGCCCCCCTACTGGAAGATTTTTAATTTCTCCGAACAAGTTATGTCCTTCGCCTCTGTGAGATGCAAGTGGATTAAGATTAACATTACCACCACCAACATAAAAATGGTGAGGATTAGTTCCCTTTTCAGGTTTACGTACTTGAACTCCACCTTGGTTTTCCATGATGTACTTAGAAATATTTGATTTAGGATTATCTAAATCACCAAAAATATTTGCTTGAACTGGACATGCTACAACACAAGCTGGCATCATTGATGAAGCTACACGGTGTGCACAATATGTACATTTATCAGCCGTTTGTGTTTGTGGATCTATATAGATTGCTCCATAAGGACAAGCCATAACACAACCAGCACAACCGATACAACGTTCTTTATCAATATTTACAATTCCATTATCTAAATAATGAAGTGCTTGAACTGGACAAATTCTTTCACATGGTGCATTCTCACAATGATTACATCTAAGTGGAGTAAATGTTCTTTTTGTTTCTGGGAAAGTTCCCACGTCTACGTATTTTACACGAAGTCTCCATGTACTTAATGGAACTTCATTTTCCACTTTACAGGCGATTTCACACCCTTTACATCCCATACATAGATGTAAATCAACTAGGAAGCCTAATTGCATATATTCTCCTTATAGCCTTATTATGGCAAATGTTAAGATTTATAACTTGAGCTAATTTTTTTAAAAAGATATCCTTATACAAGCGTATAATAGGATTTCTTATTGTAAGAATACTACTCTTATAAAGCTTAAATTTTCTTATAAAAATATAATTATTTTGTGATAAAGTTATCAAATGTGTAGAATTAGATAGTGAATATTATTGATTTAAAATAGGAGTTTTTTTATCCTATTTTAAAGACTTTTTAACTTTTATGCATAATTTAAATTATTCTTTGTCTTTAATATGTCTCGCAAATTAAATACTGATGGTTAGAGGAGTAAAAGGCATTGCCTTTCTACTCTTCTTCATCCTCATCGTCACCCATCTCAGCAGCTTCAGCAGCGATATTTTGCATCTGTGCATGTTTAGCTACATTTAATCCATGTTCATATGTAAGTTCGCCACCCATTTTACCTTGAGACAAAATACCTGCTGATAAAACTGCAAGTAAGATTATTGCAAATAATTCGATTTTATACATTTTTTTGAGACAACCAAACATTTTAATAAGTGCTACTACTACCATAGCAATTGCTAAATACTGACCTAGTTTAGCATGTTCCCCAAGAAGTGACGGTGGACTAACATAATCAAAACTAGCAAGAGTCTGAATAACAACACCGGCATCATTCTTACCTGTAAAATACGCTACTACAACAAATATTGCAGCAAAAATTAAAAATCTAGTAGATACTTTTGACATTACGTCTGTTGGTCTAAAAAGGTATATAAGTCCTAAAACTAAAGATATGATTGGTAGTGATATAGCAAAATGCGCTGCGGCTGGATGTAACATGATTAAAACCTTTGTATTAAATTAAAACAGATTTTACTCATTATTTTATAATCTTTTCTTATAAAATAATACTAGATTAAACTTTTAAAAAAACTCAAGTTCTCCTTCATCAGAATTTTCTGCAGATTCATCATACTCTACAAACATTATTATAGTATCTACGTTTGAGAAAAATGAACTATCTAAGAAATGAGGATTACTAGTATTGTTATCAAAAATCTCTTTACGCCAAACTATTAAATCATTTACAAAACCTTCAAATAATACTGAGATATTTGACATTTTATCTTTTTCATTAAAAAGTAATTCAGAATTAAAAGAAAGGTTTTCTCCTAGTTTACGTATAGATTGACCAAGCTTTGTAAATAAAGGGTAGTTACTTAAAATAGTTCCATATCTTCGAACTTCTTTACCTAATGAATTTATATTATCTATACTTGAACCCTGTCTCATAGTTACAGATACAGCTAAAGAGTCTATATCATCTTCTAAATCCTGTAATTCATATATATCAGCTTCTATAAAATATTCTGTATAGTTAATCTCTTCAAATTCCTCTTTTTCTTCTTCTACTTCCTCTTCTAGCTCAACTTCTTCTATAATTACTTTTGGATTATCTATATATCTATTTTTAATATAGTTAATAATTACACCCTCAAAATTTTTGTCTAATATATAAGATGCATCATCAAATACATTTTGATTAAACGTATATTTATCAAAAATAAAAGATGTCATCGTATTTTTAAAATTAACACAAATCATAAAAATATCTTCAAGTGCTAAGTCTTTATTTTTAAAAAACTCTAACATTACAAAAACAACAGGGCAATTACCTACCTCTGCTTTACCTTTTATCACATTTAAAAAGTATTCTATTACCTTTATACCATAGTGAGACCTAAAAAACTCCACATCTATAGAGTGCTTTTCTAATCTCTCTTTAACAGTTTGATTTTTAACCCAGTTTTTAGAGATTAGTTCTTTATATTTTTCTAAATCATTTAATATATCTTTAGATGAGTTAAAATTACTTGCATCTTGTCTATCAATATGAAGTTCATTTAAACTTTCTATTTGATCATAATGTTCTTGAACCAATTTTCTATCTGATACTATTTGAGTAGTAGTATATAAAACTTTTTTTAGTTGATCAACTTCAATTGGCTTAGTTAAAAATCCATTAACACCTAAATCAACTGCGTCATGAAGATATTGTGTCTCATTAAATGCGGTAACAAATATAATAACTTGTTTAATATATAGTTTTTTAATCTTTTGACTCATCTCCAAGCCATCCATATTTGGCATGTTGAGATCAGTTATAACAATATCATATTTTACACCATGTTCATTTTCACAAGCTTCGTATTTACCAAGTCCGTCTAAACCATCAACAGCAACATCTACGTTATTGAAGTAATTGGAAAAAAGTTTCATAGTGATTTTTCTTAAGACATCATCGTCTTCAACATATAGAACATTTAAACTTTTTGAATTTTCAAAAATTAATTTATTATCAATTTGCATTTTATAACCAGTTATCTTTTTTTGTTACCGCTAGTGTATCATAAAATAACAAAAAAATACAATGTTTAATTTAGTTTTTCAATCTAACTCTTACAGATTGTTCATGAGCAGTTAAACCTTCAGTGTTTGCTATAAGTGCACACTCTTTACCAATTTCATTTATAGCTTTGTTGCTAAATGAGATTATTGACGTTTTTTTCATAAAGTTTTCGACTCCAAGTGGTGAATAAAACTTAGCAGTCCCACCAGTTGGAAGAGTATGATTTGGTCCAGCTACATAGTCACCTATCGCTTCAGGAGTATTGTGTCCTAAAAAAATTGCACCTGCATGTTTGATAAATGGTAGTAAATCAAATGGTGAAATAGTTGCAACCTCTAAATGCTCAGGTGCAATTTCATTCATAAGATTTATCGCTTCTTCCATATCATTTGTTACAATAATAGCACCACGCTCCTCAATAGACTTTCTAGCAATCTCTTGACGTGGAAGCTTCACTAACCAATTTTCAAGTTCTATTTTTACCTCATCAGCTAACTTTTGTGATGGAGTGATTAAGATAGAGCTTGCCATCTCGTCATGTTCTGCTTGAGAAAGTAAATCTATCGCTAAATGATTTGCATTTGCCGAATCATCTGCTAAAATCCCTATCTCACTTGGTCCTGCTATCATATCAATATTTACTTCACCAAAAACCATCTTTTTTGCAGTAGCTACAAAAATATTCCCAGGCCCAGTAATAACATCAACCTTAGGAATATTTTCAGTCCCATAAGCCATAGCAGCAATAGCACTTGCTCCACCAACCTTATAAACTTCACTCACTCCACACAAGTGACATGCTGCAAGTAAAAGCTCATTTGGCTCATTATCTGGGGTAGGTGTACATACAACTATATTTTCAACTCCTGCAACTTGAGCAGGGATAACATTCATAAGAAGTGATGATGGATATGCTGCTTTCCCGCCAGGTATGTAAAGTCCTGCACTATCAACCGCTGTAACTTTTTGACCTAAAATCGTTCCATTATCTTCAGTATCAAACCATGATTTTGGTTTTTGTTTCTCGTGATATACTTTGATTCTATCATACGCTAGGTGCAATGCTGATTTTAATTTTTCATCAATATTGTCATAAGCTTTAGACATAGACTCTGTTGAAATTTTTAACTCTTCATCAGTTTTTGGTGTCCAATTATCAAACTTTGCTATATGCTCTTTTAGTGCTTTATTTTTATCAATTTTTATCTCATCTATAATATTTGACACTATCGAACTAACAGTTGCAATATCCATCTTTCCACGCCCTAGTAACTCTTTGAACTGGGCTTTAAATTCATTAGCATTTGAATTTGTAAAAATCATTGTATTTTCTTTCCTTGTTGTTTTTCAAACTCTTTTTTTACGATATCTATCGCTTTTAACAAGTCACTTGAACTAAGTGCACCCATTAAAGCTTCATACATTGGTTCACCATTAGACTTTAAAAACCATAAAGCTGGAGTACCTGGTCTCCATAAGCCTTTTGGCATATAATCTTTTTCATCAGAATATGATATTATTGATACAAAATTATTATTTAATGTATCTATAACTTTTTTATCAGAAAAAGCTGTTTTTTCCAAAATTACGCAGTACTTACAAGTATGACGAGAAGAAACAAAGAATACAGGTTTATTAAACCTTGTAGCTTCTTTAATTCCACTATCAAAATCTTTTGCCCACTTAATCTCTGAAGCACTTAAATTTACTGCAAACATCAACATTAAATATATAAAAATTTTACGCATATTAAACCTTTTTCAATAATTCTTTAGCACAAGATAGTGCGGTCTTATCTGTTACATCTATGATAACATCAGCAAGAGCTAAATACTCTGGACGTCTCTGCTCATATAACTCTTTTGCTTTTTTTAAGTCACTTAAAAGTGGTCTTTTTTTAAGCTTTTTCACCGCATTTGGATGGGCTTTAATTCTATCTATGATTTTATCAAAAGGAGAATCTAAAAGTACAATTGTACCAATTTTTTTAATATTTTTTTGTTTATAAAATCCACCTCCTGTAGAGATCAGTGTATTATTAACACTTGACTCTAGCCAAGATGCAAGTTTTTTTTCTAAATTTCTAAAGTGTTCTTCACCACTTTGTTCAAAAACTTTTTTTATAGTTTTATTTTCCATGCTTTCTATCAAGTCATCCGTATCTATAGCTATATAATCCGACTGCTTAACAATCTCTCTTGCAATAGAGCCTTTACCAACTCCCATAAAACCTATAAGAACAATATTATTTTTCAATTTATTCTATTCCTTCTACCGAAATATTAAATGCACTCATGTCAAACTCTGGTTTTGTTTTTATTATTTTCATATATACCAAAACAGGCGATATGATATTGTACTCTAAAATTAACATACTTAATATAAATGTTGATGCAAAAATTGGTAAAATTTCTGGTGTGTAATATGAAAACATAAATCCAATCAGTGAAACAAGATAAAGCCAAAACTGAACTCTTGCTAAATTTTTATTTATCATATCATTCATCGTAGGGATTGACATATAACCTTTTGAATTTAGGTGAAACCAGACTAAGAACGGTACAATTTTATAAAGCATTCCAATCATTATAGAAAGTACAAAACCACCACCTATCAAAATTGATACCATACTTATAAACTCATCATCATAAAAATCATTTATAGCCCATGAAAAAGTACCAAGTGTCATAAACACAGCAGCTGTACGCCAGTAAAATATGGTAACATCGGTGACAGGACGACGACGCTTATCAAGTTTCATCCAGACAGTGGTAGCAAATGCCCAGAAGAAGTTAGCTATCCAAATTTTTGCAAATACAGGATAAAATTCATACAAATTCAAAATAAGCCAAAGAATAAGACCAATAGTTATAAGCCAAACCACCTTCGTTTTACAAAACTTTTTAAATCTTGGCGCTACATAAAACATTGGTAAGATATGAAAAGAGACACCTATGATAAGCACTCCAGCGAAACCAAAAATTGCCCAAACACTATGTACATTTGCTAAAAGAGAATGAAAGTCTGAAAACTTGCCTATGCCATAAGATGACAGTAAGTAGATCCCTATAAGTACAATCACAAATGCAAAAACTAGAGATGTGATGATAGCTCTAACACTAGCTGTAATATTGCTAACACTCTTTAGTGCTATTAACATTGCGATAATCATACTTAAAAAGCCAATTCCTAAAAATACTGATGCACTTAAAATGATTTTTGAATAACTCCCCAGTAAACCAAAAATCATAAACAAAGTACCAAGGACTAAAAAAGCATGTGATATTTTAGACACTAGTCCTATGTGTGGTACTCTAACTCCTGCAAGGACTGGTAACATTTGTGTTAATGCACCAAGCATAACAAAACCTAAAAACCCAATAGTTATAGCATGAGTTACGGCAATAGATTCCAATGAGTATCTACTGTTTAAAACCCCTGCATCTGCAAAAAGAATTAAGAAACCTGCTAGAAGCCCAAAGAGTGGTGCTGTTAAAAAAAATCTTAATGGTGCTGATATTGGTGGAGCTTGATCAGCTGATAATCCGTTTAAATCCAAAGTACTATCCTACTTCTCAACCACCATAGAATCCATCATATCTACAATACGATCAGATTCAGCACTTAAGTGTTGTTGTGCCATGGTATAAAGCATTTGTTCCTCTTTCATATTGTGCTGTTGCATCAAAATCATAAGAGTTTCAGAATTTCCAAAAAATTTATCTTTATTTTTATTTTCTATTGCTATTTTCATATCTGAGATTAAACTTCTCATCTGAGTATGTTCTTGCCTCATCATGGCAGTTGGACCCTGCGTCATACCAGTTTTTATCTCAAATTCTAAAAACATAACTCTTTCTTCCATTTGGAAATGTCTTTCTGTATTTTGTGCAAACTCTCCGTAAGCTTCTTGTGAAGTGGTTATATCATTTGCAACTGCATCTTCCATGTTTGCAAACAGCTCATCACAACGAGAATGATCGGTTGATAAATATTCTTTTATTGTAGCCATAAATAGTACCTTTTAAAATTATTGCTAGAATTATAATGAAAATAGATAAAAGCACGATTATTTTATATCAAGTTTGATTTTACTACTATGTTTTTAAACAAGTTTTTACTATAATATCTTTTTTAATATATATAGTTAATTTAATAGGATATTTAATGAAAAATAAAAAATTTATAACTCTAGGTTTTGCTTCTGTAACACTAGCACTCAGTCTATTCTTTTCTACAAATGTATTTGCTTCAGTTGAAAAAGAAACTCCTGAAAAAAAAGAAGCTTCAAGGCTTGAGGCATTAGCAAAATTTACAAAAGTAATATCAATAGTTGAACAATACAATGTTGATGAGATAACTATTGAAGAGCTTATGAATAAAGCACTTGATGGGATGATGACTAACCTTGATGCCCATTCAAACTACTTAACACAAAAAGACTATAAAAGACTCAAGGTTCAAACGGATGGTGAATTTGGTGGTTTAGGGATTACTGTTGGTATCAAAGATGGTGCATTAACGGTTATTGCCCCGCTTGAAGGTACACCTGCTGATAAAGCTGGTCTAAAATCTGGTGATATAATCTTAAAAATCAACGATAAATCAACTCTAAGCATGACCATAGATGAAGCAGTTTCCATTATGCGTGGAAAAGTTGGCGATCCGATTGACATAACTATTGTTCGTGAAGGGGAAAACAAACCATTACCTATCCATATAGTTCGTGGTATTATAACTATTGAATCTGTTTATACAAAAACTATTGGTGAAGATATTCAGTATATACGTGTAACAAGTTTTGATAAAAAAGTTGTTGAAGATGTATCTAAAGCTATAAGAAAAGCTAAGAAAAAAACTAAAGGTATTATCTTAGATTTAAGAAACAATCCTGGTGGACTTCTTGATGAAGCAGTTGGGCTTGTTGATATTTTTGTAGATAGTGGAAAAATTGTATCTCAAAAAGGTCGTAAAAAATCTGATGAACAAACATATAAAGCAAAATCTTCAACAACACTAACTAAAGCACCATTAGTCGTTTTAGTAAATGGTGGTAGTGCAAGTGCTAGTGAGATTGTTAGTGGTGCACTACAAGACCATAAACGTGGTGTTATTGTAGGACAAAATACTTTTGGAAAAGGTAGTGTTCAAGTAGTACTTCCTATAACAGAAACTGAAGCTATAAAACTTACTATTGCAAGATACTACCTGCCAAGTGGTCGTACAATTCAAGCAGTTGGTGTTAAACCAGACATTGAAGTCCTACCAGGTGAAGTAAAAACTCGTACAAATGAGTTTGCTCTAAAAGAATCAGACCTTAAAAAACATCTAAAAGAAGAGTTAAAAAAAGTAGATGGAAAAGACTCTGATAAAGAAGAGAAAAAAGAAGATAACAAGCATATAATTACAAAAGAGATGATGCAAAAAGATATTCAACTTAAAGAAGGTGTTGATATTATCAAAGCACTAATTATTACACAAGGATAAAAGATGGAAAAAAGAGAATTACTATACGAAGGTAAAGCAAAAAGATTATTTTTAACTGATGATGAAAATCTAGTTATATCAGAATTTAAAGATGATTTAACTGCATTTAATGGTGGAAAAAAATCAAGCGAGGCAGGAAAAGGTGCACTCAACAATAAAATTTCAACTGAACTTTTTAAGCTTTTAGAAGCAAACGGTATTCAAACTCACTTTGTAGAGATGTTAGATGACAACCACATGCTTCACACAAAAGTTGATGTTATTTTAATAGAAGTTATTGTTAGAAATATAGCAACTGGTTCACTTTCTCGTAACCTTGGTATTGAAGATGGTAAAGTTCTTCCTTTTACTCTTGTAGAGTTTGATTACAAAGATGATGATTTAGGTGACCCTAAACTAAATGACCAACATTGTCTTATCTTAGAGCTTGTAGAATATCAAGATGAGCTAGATAAACTTCGAAGAATGGCGAGACAAGTAAATGATATTTTAAAGCCTTACTTTGCAGATAAAGGACTAAATCTAGTTGACTTTAAACTAGAATTTGGAAAAGATTCAAATGGAAACATCATCTTAGTAGATGAGATTTCACCTGATAATTGTCGTTTTTGGGATATAGAGAGTGGTGAAAAGATGGATAAAGATAGATTTCGCCAAGGTTTAGGTGGGCTTACAGTAGCTTATGAACAAGTTTTAAATAGAATTTTAGGAAAATAAATGAAAGCAATAGTAAATGTATCTTTAAAAGCAGGCGTATTAGATTCTCAAGGAAAAGCAGTTCACCATGCTTTAGATTCACTTCACTTTTCTGGCGTAAATGATGTCCGTGTTGGTAAACAAATCATCTTAAAACTAGATACTGTTGATAAAGAAAAAGCTATGAAAGATGTTACACAAATGTGTGAAGATTTACTAGCAAATACAGTTATCGAAGATTATGAGATTGAGTTAGTATAATGAAGGTAACTATACTTCAGTTCCCTGGAACAAACTGTGAGTACGATACACAACATGCCTTTGAAGCACTTGGAGCTACTACTGAAATACTTTGGCACAAAGCAGAGTCTCTACCATCTGATACAGATCTTATAGTTGTAGCTGGTGGATTCTCTTATGGAGACTATCTTAGGTCTGGTGCTATCGCTAGGTTTTCACCAGTTATGAAAGCTGTTAGTGCTTATGCAAACAATGGTGGAAAAGTTTTAGGTATCTGTAACGGTTTTCAAGTTTTAACAGAAGCTGGTTTACTTCCAGGTGCGTTAAAAAGAAATGAATCACTACACTTTATCTCAAAACACCATACCCTAAAAGTTGAAAATAACGATAATATCTTCTTAGAAAAATTAAACAACGGAGATATTGTAAACATCCCAATAGCACATCATGATGGAAACTACTTTATTGATGAGGATGGATTAAAAGATTTAGAGTCAAATAATCAAGTTCTTCTTAGATATACAGATGAAAATGGTGAAATCAAAAATCCAAATGGAAGCGTATCTTCTATTGCAGGAATTTGTAACAAAGAAAAAAATGTATTTGGGCTTATGCCACATCCTGAACGAGCGATGGAGTCTATTCTTGGAAGTGACGATGGAGTTAAAATGCTTCAAGGCTTTTTACAAGCGTGATACGTTTACTCTTTTTAACTTTAATATTATTTGCAACTCTCTTTGCAGAGGATATTAAAGAAGATTTAATTAGCACGACAGATAAAAAAAACGTTTTATATCTAAGCTATGAAAATCTTCCCTCAAGAGTTATAAAAGGTGAAATATTTTCACTAACAATTAAAGCTTTATCAACTGTTGAAAAATTCACAGATATTACTTATGAGTTATCACCTCTAAAGGGTTTAGAACTTCTTAGTTATTTTCCTGTACGACAAGAGAAAGGGATGTATTACTATGAAACATTTTACTTCTTAGTAAATGGAAATTCTGCTGAGATACCTAGTATAACTGGTACCCTACTAGATTATCAAGAGCATATTTTTAAAAAAGCATATCTAAGCTCTAAAAAACTAGAAGTTATCAGCCTAAACCCAAAAAATGATTTTTCAAATATTGTAGCAAAATCTTTAGATTTAGTTGAATATAAAACTACTAGCTATGATGCAGAACATAACATTATAGTTTTTGTTGCTACTGCTTCGCAAGCAAATATTTCAGTTTTTAAGCTTCAAAATGTTTATAAACAGGGTGTTGAATCTATTGAAGAATCTTATTTTGACTCAAAAATAACTTACTATGTAATCATAGATAAAAAGATACAGAATTTTTCTTTTTCTTATTTTAATACTATTAAAAATAGCTTTATAAACTTAACAATACCAATCATAGTAGATGATGACAGTGTAAGTACTCAAAGTGATTTAAAACCAACAGATCAATCTCGCCAAAGATTAAAAATGGCTATAGCTGCTAGTGTAGCTTTAGTTGGTTTACTAATTGTATTTTGGAGAAAAAAATATATATACTTAATATTTGCGATAATTCCATTAATATATGTTGCTTACATTGCAGTGCCGTCTCAAGAGATATGTATAAAACAAGGCTCAAGCATAACTCTTTTACCTGTAAACAATGGTACTATTTTTGAAATCACTCCAAGTAGGTACTATTTACAAAAAGAGGGAAGTATAGAAAACTTCACAAAAGTAAAACTAAAAAATTCTAAAATTGGTTGGGTAAAAAATGAAGATATTTGCTCATATTAGTTGGTTTTTTGCAACCATAATTATTTTTATCTCCCTTACATTTATGATAATAATATTTAAATTTGTTCCAAGACCGTATAGTCGAAAAATTTCATCTTGGCTTATAAGACTTAGTATATTTTTTTCATCTGATATAAAAGGAAAAGAGGATCCAAACGCTCAAATGTTTTTACTAAATCATGAAAGTGATTTAGATATAGCACTAATGGAGACCATCACTTCAAGAGATTTAGCATGGGTAGCAAAAAAAGAACTTTTTGATATTCCTTTTTTTGGTTGGGCATTAAAACTTCCTAAAGATATAGCAGTTGAGAGAGAAAGTAAAACTTCCCTTGTCAAACTACTTCGTGATGCAAAATTTGTCTTAGATGATAACAGAGTTATAACAATGTTTCCAGAGGGCACTCGCTCAACAAAAGGAAAAATGTTACCTTTCAAGTCTGGTGCAAAAATAGTAGCAGATAAGTATAAACTAATTGTTCAACCTGTTGTTATGATAGAGACCTCATCTTGTTATAACCTCAAAAAATTCTACTATAAACCAAAAAAAATAAAAGTAATTTTTCTTGAGTCATTTATAGCAGATAAAGAAAATAATAACTGGTTAAAAGAGTTAAGAGAAAAAATGCAAAAGGTATATGATAGTGAGCTTTCAAACAATAATAGCAATAGGTAGTGGTGGTTTTATAGGTGCTGTTTTAAGAGCATATCTAAATGGTGTAATCTCACATAAAGTACCACATGATTTACCATTTGGTACACTTGGTGTAAACCTTATTGGTAGCTTTATTATGGGTCTTTTAGTAGCTTATTTTATGTATACATCCATTTTTTCATTAAGTGTTAAATCTTTTTTATCCACTGGTATTTTAGGGGCACTAACAACTTACTCAACATTTGCAATAGAGAGCTTTTTACTTCTTGAGGGTGGGCATATTGTATTAGCACTTGCGAATATATCGCTAAATGCTTTTGGTTCAATTTTTATGGCTGGTGGTGGTTTCTATCTAGTGAAGTATTTCTTTAAATAACAATAATTTCATCTGCACACCAACGAGCAAGTTCCATATCGTGTGTTATAAGTAGCATTCCCATAGTTTTTAAATTCTTCATTAACATACTCATAACTTCAAGTTGAATTACATTATCTAAAGCTGATGTTGGTTCATCTAGTAGTAATAGTTCTGGATTCATCAACATTGCACGCAAAATTGAGGCACGTTGTAACTGACCACCTGAGAGTTGGTGAGGTAGTTTCAACAGTAAGTCATAATCTAAATTTAAATTATTTAAATATTTATCTAACTCCTCTGTAGAAGCTACATCCTCTATCTGATTCAAAAGAGTGTATGATGGGTGAAAAGAGCTGTATGGATCTTGAAAAACTTGAGATATAGAGGTTTTTACTTTTGTTTTACCACTAAGTTGCTCTAAGTTACCTAAAATAAGCTCAAAAAGAGTGCTTTTACCTGCTCCACTAGCTCCAACTATAGCTTTTATTTCACCAACTTTAAGATTTAGAGAAAAATTTTCAAATAGTAACTTATCTTTTGTATATCCAAATACTAAGTTATTTATCTCTAAAATATTTTCCAAATACTAAGCCTTATTTACAGCTAAATAAATTTTAGTTAATTCTTTATAAAGTATATCTGGCTTAATGTTTCCATTTTCCTCCCAGACTCTTTTCATAACAATATTGTCCTCTTCTCCAGCCCAAATTTTAATATATGAGCCATCTTTATAACCATTATCCTGACGAAACTGATTTAAAATATTTTTACCAACATATAATCTATATAAAGAGTCTAAATCTAAACCACTTAGTATTACTAAATCAAAAAAATCTGATAATAGCTGTTCTAAATTAAGTGGCTCATTACTCAATGAGTGACGCATTATATCTTCAACTTTAACAATTACATTATCTTGAAGACCGAACAATTTATTATGAGTATCAATTTTTGTAAAACTTTCAAGCTGAGATATATCAATAGCTAAATCTTCGATTTGCCCACGAAGAGAAAGAGAATAGTTTTCAATAGCTAAACTCAAAATAAAATGCCATACATCAATAACCTCTATTTGAAGGTTATCCCAGTCTGGTTCTTGGTCTAAACTTTTCCAATGTTTCCATGAAAAGCTATCAATCATCTCAGCACATTCCATATATATACATCTTTTCCAGTTTATCTCCCTACCATTTTTCGTTACACCATTTGTCCATTTCTCACCATTTGTAGCATCATTCAAACTATTTTGAAGTTGTAGCATTAATAATAATTTATCCATCAAAATTCTCTTTATATTTATTTTTTATATTGTACCAAAGTATGATAAAATACACCAATGAAAAGAATAAATTGTAGAAGATGTGAGTACTATTTTGTTACATGGAAACCTAAACAACCACACGGTTGCAAAGCTTATGGTTTTAAATCACCACAGATTCCTTCAACGGTGGTCTTTCAAAGTTCTGGAACTGAATGCACAATGTTTAAAGAGAAGAATCCCAAATAATTTTTTTACCAAAGCCTAAAGTGTTATCTGTCATCTTAAAATAATTCACTTTGATTTGCCAAAGTTTAGGATTCATGGCTAATGCATAAGGAAAAGTTTTAAAATATAATTTTGCTAAAGATTTATCTGTGAGTGTTATAAAATCTCCTCTAAACTGTACCCCTTTAATTTTTCCAACTATTTTAGTTTCTAAAACAACAGTCCCTGAAACTTGATTATTTTTTTGTATATTTTTTATATGACCTGTATCATCTGAGGAAGCTACTATAAATGAGATACTATCCTTATCAAAAGTATAAAAAAGATTACATGAGCTAAGTTCTACACCATCACTAGTAGCTAAAGACAAAACATGATGTTCCTTTAAAAACTTATCAATTTTTTGTAAGTCTTTACTCATGAATGCTGTTTGTAAAGATATTTTTCCAGTGTAACAACATCTTTAATATCTCTTTTTTCTAGCATCATATTCGCAAGTTCATCATTTTTTAGACTATTATAAATCTCAACTACACTTGCTAGATTATAGTAACTTTTTATAAAGTCCAAAAGAACTAAAAAATTATCATCTTTTTTACCATGACCTTTTTTATACTCTTTAAAATCTTCCCAATTAATTTTTACCATCTATTTCCCATATCTTTTTTCTAAAGCATTTTTTAGTTGTTCTATTATATTTGTCATTTTAGCACAAGATACAGCAAAATTCAAACGCATAAAACCACTACCCTCTCGTCCAAAGCTAATACCTGCATTTAAACCAAGTCTAGCTTCTTGTACAAAAAACTCTCGTAGTTTTTTATCACTTAATCCCATACCTTTACAATCTAACCATGCTAAGTAAGTAGCTTCTGTTGGTGTAAGTTTTATATAATCACTATATTTTGATAGTAACTTTTTTAAAGAATCATAATTATTATGTAAATGAATCTTTAACTGTTTTAGCCACTCTTCACCATTTTCATAAGCATTCTCAAATGCTACATGGGAGAGTACATTACCTTCAGCAAAATGAATCTTTTTATATACTTTTTCAAATTTTTTCTTTAACTCTTCATCTGCAACAACTATAGTACTTATAGCAAATCCAGCCATATTAAAAGTTTTACCAACTCCAATAGCTGTTATTGTGATATCTTTTGCACCATCAAGTGAAGAGAAAGCTATATGTTTATTTGGTTTATAAACTAAATCACAATGAATCTCATCTGAAAAAACTACAATCTTATTTTTTTTGCAAATATATAATATCTCTTCTAGTTCCTCTTTCTTCCATGAACGACCAACAGGATTATGAGGGTTACAAAGAAGTAAAAGCTTAGTATCTTTATCTATTTTAGATTTTAAATCATCTATATCAAAAGCATATTTTCCATCTTCATTTTGTTTTAGTGAATTTTTTATAAGTTTTCTATCATGCTGTAAAACTGAATGAAAAAATGGTGAATAAACTGGTGTTTGAACAATAACACCTTCACCTTCATCACAAAAAGCTTCAATTACTGCACTCATAGAGGCAACAACAGAGTGAGAATAGTACATATTCTCTCTTTTATACTCTACATTATGATGCTTTTTCATCCAAGATATTTGAGCTTCAAATGCACTATCTGGCATCTCTTCATATCCAACTATTGCATTTTCTAACCTTTGCTTTACTGAGTTTAAAACAAAATCAGGGGTATCTATATCCATATCTGCCACCCAAGCAGGTATTACATCCTCTGTACCAAATAAACTCTGCCTTGCTGTATATTTTTCAGCATTTGTATCTCTTCTACAAGTTGAAGCAGAAAAATCATATATCATTTCTTTCTCCAAACACTAACTTCTGAGAGAGTATGTTGAAACTTTCTTGCGGTCTCTTTGATAATAAACTCTAAATCTTGAGTATGGACTAATTCAAACTTATCGCTTAGTAAATTTTTAAGTGAGTCTATTGTTTTTATTTCATTACCATGCTCATCTTTGTAACCACCAAGCCAAAACTCTTTTTTAGTTGAACTTTCTTGCCAAGTATATGGTGAAGTTAGGACTAATACCCCATCTTTGTTTAGTCTTTGATCTATTGTGTCTAAAAATAGTCTTGGGTTATAAAGTCTATCTATAAGATTTGTTGCAATAACTAAGTCATAAGAGTTAAAGTTAGGTTTTAAGTTACAAGCATCGCCTTGCCAAAAAGAAACGTTATCTTTTAAATTTTCATATCCTAACTCTTTTATATTAACAGTTTTATTTACAAAGAGTTCACCCTCATTATAGGTATGAAACTTTATTACACCATCTTCTTTTAGTTTAGAACCAACTCCAACAAAACGAACTGAAAAATCAATTCCTTCAACCTTATCAAAACTTTTGGCTAATTCATACGTAGTACGACCTGTTGCACAACCTAAATCCAATGCTTTTGTGAAATTATTTGAAAATCTTGATGCTATTTTTGCACACTCTATGGCGAAATTTTTAACACCAAAAAATTCTTCACCGTATTGAAACTCACAGTACTGAGATACTAACTCATCACTCTCATAAATATCAAGCTCATGCTCATCTTTACTTTGAGATATTACATACCTAAAACCTGCATTTTGAGGAAAATGTTTACGAAAAGCATACCGTGAATTTTTTGTTATTAAGTTACCAGAGCTTGCCCATGATGAACCAAGTATAAGTGAGTGTTTATCATCAAAAGTAGGAGTTGAAAAATCATCATATGCAGGATGAACTTTAAAGCCTTTGAAAGCTCGTATTGGAGTCCTTGACCATTGCCATACATTTCCAACTACATCATACAGATCATTAAAAGCAAACTCATTAACTGGACAAGCTGAAGAATAATGATAAAAGTTAAGGTTAGCCCTACTCTCATGAAAAGATGGTATATCTTGCAAACCTACATGCTCATAAAGTACTCTATACTCTGCTTCTGATGGTAAAGAGTAAGTTACTCCATCTTTTCTAGACTTATATCTACAAAAGGCTTCAGCCTCAAGAGCATTTACATCAACTGGCCAATTTAATGGCATATCAATTATTTTTGCTAGACTCCTGTACTTATAAATTTGAGCATCTTTTACCCAAAACTCTGGATACTTAGCTCCACTAATCCCTAAAAATTTTAAACCCTCATCATCCCAATACTCTTTTGTTTCATATCCATCATCTTTGACAAATTCCATAAATTCACCATTAGATACTAAGTATTTTGCTACATGAAAACCAGCTACTTCTTCCTCATATACTCCATATTCATTATCCCAAGCATAAAGATTATGAGTTTCATCAACACCCAGTTTAACAAAACTAGCAGATACTTCAATCATCTCATTTTTTGGTGCGCTATCACTATGTGGGCAAAGTTTAAACTCTTTTACCTCTTTTATATCATCTATTGACATTTGACGGTGAAGAACTAGTGAAGTCTCTATATGAATACGTTCATGCTCAATTCCCATAAGAATTATCCACATATCTGAATCTTGCTTTATTGGCAGAGAAAGAGGTAGGTTCATAATTAAGTCATTTACTAACTCCTTTACCTTTAACCTATACTCCCTAACCTCATCAACACTTGGCCATATGTAGTTACTTGACTCAGTATCATCCCAACTCATTTCATCAACACCAACAGCAAATATAGACTCAAAATCAGAATTTATTCTCTCATCAATTATTTTCATATTTATTAGTTTATTTACAAAAAATGTAGCAGTATGTCCGAAATAAAATATCATAGGATGTCGTGTAAGTTCTGACTTTTTGTAAAAAATATCATCACTTTTTAAAAGAGAAAAAACTTTTTCATATAAATCAAGAGTATTGTTAAAATATTCTTTTATCTCTTGACGCTTTTTTTGTATATCTGAACCATCCAAAGTTACACTATATTTGCTAAAATCACTCAAAAAGAAGCCTTTAAATTTGTTATAATGATTATATGATTTTTTCACAAAGTAAATTATTAAACAAGTTTTCAAACCTTACACACTGCTTTACAACTAAAGAGAATGGAAATATTGCTTTTCACGTAAATGATGATATAAAAAATGTATTATCAAATCATAAAAGACTCTCATATACACTAAACTACAACAAGGACTCACTTGTATATATGAAACAAATTCATTCAAACATAGTTCATACAGTTACTTCAAATGATGACTTTAAAAATCCACAAGAGTGTGATGCACTGATAACAGATAGATTAAATACTCCACTTATGGTAATGGTTGCTGATTGTAGTCCAATTTTATTTTATGACAATATACAAAAAGTTATAGCAGTAGCTCATGCAGGACGGGCTGGAGCTTTTAAAAATATAGTTAAAAATACTCTAAATAAATTTACAAAAGAATTTGATTCAAATATTAAAGATATTATTGTAGTCGTTGGTGCAAATATAAAATCTTGTTGTTACGAGATTGGTGTTGAAGTATTTATTGAAGCTAAAGGGTTAAACCTTGAATATTCAATAGATAAAAAAGAAAACTCTTACTATCTTGATATTGATAAAATCATAAAACAACAATTACTTGATTTAGGTATAAATGAAAAAAATATCGAGTTTATAGATGAGTGTACAAAATGCAATAGCGACAAGTACTACTCATACAGAACAAATGCAAAATGTGGCAGGTTTAGTGGTATTGTTAAACTAAATCCTTAATCTTTTTTGCAAGTTGAGCTGGCAAAAGTCCTAAAGACTCCTCAACTAATTTAGTATTTCCATGAGTTATAAAGTTATCATCATATTCAAAACTAGTAAGCTCAACATCTGTGATCTTTTCATCTGCTAAAAATTCTAAAATTGCACTTCCAACTCCACCCATCTTTGAGCTATCTGAAAATACAAACCATTTTTTATGTTTACTGAGCATATCACGAAGCATATCTTTGTCTAATGGTTTAACAAAACGAAGATCTAAAATACTTACATCAGTATCTAATAACTCAGCCGTTTCATAAGCTCGTCCAACACCATTTCCATATCCAATAAATAATATATCACTTATATTTGAACGAAGTAGTTGAGATTTTGATAGTTCAAACTCCACTGATTCTGCTAAGTCCGTCTTAATGAAAGAACCACGAGGGTAACGAAGTGAACATGGATGCTGATACTCAGATGCAAAGGCCATAGCTTGATGAAAACTTTTTTCATCGCGAGGTGCAAAAAGTGTCATGTTTGGGATAGCTCGTAAAAAAGATATATCAAAAACACCCTGATGTGTTTCACCATCTTCGCCAACTATTCCAGCACGATCAAGTGCAAAAACAACTGGTAGATCCATTAAACAGGTATCGTGAATAATTTGGTCATATCCACGTTGAATAAATGTTGAGTAAATTGTACAGAATGGTTTAAAACCCTCTTTTGCTAAAGCACTCATAGAAGTTACTGCATGTTGTTCAGCAATTGCTACATCCCAAAATCTATCTGGAAACTCACTCATCAAATCACTCATACCAGTTCCACTTGGCATTGCAGCCGTAGCACCTACTATTTTGTCATTATTTTTAGCTAAGTGCATTAAAGATTCTGTAAATATTTGAGTTGCTGATTTATCTGAAGATTTTTTAGCAGACTTTCCATCACTTAAATCAAATGGACCAACACCATGCCATTTTTCTTCCTTACCTTCAGCAATATCATAACCTTTACCTTTTAAAGTTTGACAGTGAACAATAACTGGACGTTTTAAATCTTTTGCACGTTGAAGTATATCTACAAGAGAAGAGATATTATGACCATCAATTGGACCAATATAATCTATCCCCATCTCTTCAAATAAAATACCTGGAGTGATAAGCTTTAAACTATCCTCCATTCTCTTAGCAATATACCTAGCACCTTCACCAAAATTATCTACAAAACTTTCAGTTTGTTTTTTGAAACTTTGGTAAAATGGAGATGCCATAGCAGAAGAGAGCATACGACTAACTGCACCAATAGGTTTAGCAATACTCATCTCATTATCATTTAAAATAATTACCATTGGGTATTTTCTATCACCTAGCTCATTTAAAGCTTCATATACCATACCAGCAGTCATACTCCCATCACCAATCATTACAACTGGTACGCGAGAATCACTCTGACCTTTAAGTGCAATAGCTTTTGCAGCACCAACACCTAAAGATATAGAGGTCGAACTATGTCCCGCTACAAAATAATCATCACCACTTTCACTTGGTTTTGTGTAACCGCAAAGACCATTAAACTGACGAAGAGTATCAAAATCTTTCCATCTTCCAGTTATAAGTTTATGTGCATAAGATTGATGTGATACATCAAAAATAAATGGATCTTTTTTGCTATCAAATACTTTATGCATAGCTACTATTAGCTCAGTTGCCCCAAGTGTTGAACTTAAGTGCCCACCATTTTTACTAACAACTCTTAAAATTTCTTCTCTGATGTCAGAACAAAGGTTTTCTAACTCTTTTGTTTTATAATTTTTTATATTCATTAATTTATTTTACTCATATTTTATTCACTTAGTGCAGCTCTTTTTACTCTCTCAAATCTTTTAGAAATTTGCGCATCAATATTTCCGGCATCACTCATGGCAATTACACCACCTTCACTAACTGCTGAGTCCGAAATCACCTCGACATGTTCAAGTGAACCAACTTTTTCAGAGATTGTACCATGATCCTTTGGATTTACTTTTAAAGTAATTTTAGATGCAGATTGTAACTCTTTGATTAACTCGCTTGATAATATATTTGCAATATTTTGCGCATTTTCGTTCAGTTCTATCGCTACTACCTCTTTTGCAATATCTAAAGCAGCAGTAATTAAATTTGATTTTATACCTTCTAATGCTATTTCATACTCTTTAGCACTCTCTTCTAGTTTTGCTACGGAATTTCCAAACTGTTCTATAGCTTCAGAGAAACTAGATTCTTCATCTTTTATAGATTGAGCTTTTGCAAATGCTACACCATCATTAAAAGAACTTTCTTTAACAGCTTCAAGTTCTTTCTTATGCTCATCTTCCATTGATTCTAATTTCATTTGAAGTTTTATAAAGTTTGATGACATGTCATCTGTTTTTTTCATCAAGGATTCTATTAAAGCCTCTTTAGAACTAGTACTCATCGCACTAGAATCGATATCACTATCTCTTCTTTGTGGATTATTATCTTTACTTACTTCTACTTCTTGAGATTCTGAATTTTCATTACATTGTGTTGGTGTATTAGTTAAATCTAGTACCTTAAAACTATACTTATCTACTATATGATTACCAACTCTTTCATTTGAAATTACACTAGCCATTTTACTCTACCATCTCTTCAGATGAAGATCCCATCTGAATAGTACCAGCTTCAGCAAGGCTATTAACACCCTCAACAATTTTTCTCTGAGCACCTTCAACATCTTTCATTTTGACAGCACCAAGGAACTGCATCTCTTCATCAAATGCTTCACGAGCACGCTCACTCATTGCAGAGTAGAATTTCTCTTTTAACTCTTCTGGAGAAGACTTTAAAGCTAACATAAGGTCAGGTTTTTCAACAAGTTTTAAAATCTCTGTAATTGCATTTTTATCTAATGTTACGATATCTTCAAAAGTAAACATCATCTCTTTGATTAATGAAGACAACTCTTCATCAACTTGCTCAATCTTAGCAAGAGTATCTTTGGATGCTTTTGTTCCTAAACGGTTAAAGATATCAGCAACTGCACGAGGTCCACCAACTTCAACTTTGTAAGAAGCAAGAGATTCAAGTTTAGATTCGAGGACTGCTGATACACGTTTAATTACTGATGGTGAAATATCCCCAAGTTTTGCCATCCTCATAGATGTTTCACTTCGTAAATCATCAGGGAAATAACTAAGAGTATCTGCAGCTTCATTAGAATCCATATGTGCTAATATAAGAGCAATTGTTTGTGGATGTTCATGCATAATAAAGTCTGCAAGTTGTTGAGGCTTAATTTTAGAAAGATATGCAAAATTTTGAGTATCTTGCATACTTCGAGAAAGTTTTTCAAGAACTTTTTTTGCTTCTTCTGGTCCAAGTGTACGGTAAAGAAGTTCTCTTGCATACTCCATACCACCAGATGTAAGGAATTGACCAGATTGGAATATAGCATGAAACTCTTCAAGAACTGAAGTAGCAATAGTTTTTTCAACTGTTCTATTTCCTGCAATATATTTTGATATTTCAGTAATAGCATCTACACTCATATTTGAAAAAATTGAAGCAGTCACTTCTTCACCTAGTTGCATAAGTAAAATAGCAATTTTTTCTGCCATACTCATCTCATCAAAGCTAGCTTGTTGTGTTGCATTTAAATTCATGTCTATCCTTTACTTAGGTCTTATATTTTCAGATTCTTCTGTTAATAGAGCTTCTAAAAGTGCAGCTATCTCTTCTGGAGCATCTTCTGACATCACTCTAACTTTTTCTAAAAGAACTTCATATTTTAGTTCATCTTCATTAAAGCCTTCCCCAACTCCGAGTTGTTCTTCTACTTTTTTACGCATAGCTTGAACTTTTTCTACTAAGTCTTCCTCTTCATCATCTTCGATATCTAAATGAGGTTTAGACATATCATCTTCCTCTTTTGATATTTCAAGCATTTTTTGAGAGAATGGTGTGATAACTTTTTTATAAAGAATAAATAATAAAATAAGTACAAAAATATATTTAAATAATCCAGAAAAAGGTGCTAAATAGGTTTGAGAAAGTGAAATAGCTTTAGATACACCATCTTCACCAATATTAGTTTTACCTCTTTTAAACTGTAAATTTTTAACAGATATTAAATCCCCGCGAGATTCATTAATACCAATAGAACGGCTTACAAGAGAAGAAAGAGCGTCTAAATCACTTGCTGATAATGGCTCATACTCTAACTCATCAGTCATAGACCCATCTTCAGCCAATTTATATTTATATTTTCCATCAACTATAACGGCTGCGGTAATCCTTTTAATACGTGCAAATTGCGATTTAGTAACAGATACAGTTTTTCCAACTTCATAGTTTGTAGTACCTGTATTTTTTTCATATTTTTCTGAAACCTGATTTGAAGTAAGTCCTTGCACTGGACCAATATTACTAACAGTTCCAGGAACTCCACCTATCTCTTTTGGAGCTGAACCTTCTCTTTTTTCTTCACTTATTTGCTCACTTCTAACAACATTTTCTGGATCATACGTCTCAGAAGTTGAATTTTCTATAGAAAAATCATACTCAATTGTAACTTGAGCTACAACCTTTTCATTACCACCAACAAATGGTGAAATAACTTGCATAATCTTTCTTTGCTTTTTCTTTTCCTCTTTTGTTTTAAACTTTTGCTGAGTAGCTGAGAGTTCGCCCATTTGAGCCATCTCATCTGAATCACCAAGAGTTTCACCATCACTGTCTATCAGAGTAACTTTCTCCGATGTTAGTTTTGGCACTGCAGCAGCTACAAGATTTTTAATCCCTCTAATTTGCCTAGGTGATAGTTTTCTTCCTTCTATCATTTTAACCATAACAGAAGCGGTAGGCTCCTCTTGTTTTGATACAAATAGAGTGTCTTTTGGAATTGCTAAAGATACACTAGCTGTCTCAATCGGGGAAAGTGCATTAATAGTACGAGATAGTTCACCCTCAAGTGCACGAAGATATTTAACATTCTGATCAAATGAAGTAGCACCAAACTCTTGGTTATCAAAAAGTTCAAATCCTACTCCAGAATTTTTAGGAATACCTAAAGAAGCGATAGCAATTCGCTCTTTATATACTACACCTTTTGGAACTTTGATAACATTTTTATCTAAAAGTAAATACGGAATATTATCTTTTTCTAATTGTTCAACAACTTTAGCTGCATCTTCTGATGTTAATGAATCAAATAAAACTTCATACTTAGAACTAGCATCTTGTTTTGCAGTATACACAACCATAAAAACTAAAAAAGCAACTATACCAATAATAGCAGCTGCTATAATCATTTTTTGTTGCTTAGTTAGTTTTGCGTATAAAACAACCAGTTGTGAAAAAAGTACCTTAAAGTCCATTAACTTCCCATAATTACATTAATTTTTATAAAAGTTCTAGAAATAACTCAAAAAAGCGAGTATTTTGCTCTTTCGTTCCAACTGTAACTCTTATAGAATTTAAACCATATCCACTTAAGTCTCTAACTATCATACCTTTTCGTAAAAGAGAGTTAGATATTTCACTAGAATTTTGGTTTTTATTTAGACATAATGTAACAAAATTTGTATAGCTATTTATTATATCTATATTTTGCTTAGAAGCAAACTCTTCGTAGCGTTTCATCTCATTAAAACTATCTTCTACACTTTTTTGGACAAATTCATCATCGTTTAGAGCAATAGTTGCAGCTTCTAGTGAAAGCGTAGTTATATTAAATGGTGGTCTAAGTTTATATAATTCTTTGATGATTTTAGCATTTGAAATACCATAACCTACACGCATACCACCAAGTCCATAAGCTTTTGAGAAAGTACCTAAATATATGATATTTTCATAAGAGATTAAATCTTTTGGATATATTGCTTTTGTAGTATCCTTAGACATTGCGTACTCCATATAAGCACCATCAATTACAACTAAAGTATCATTATCAATCTTTTGAATAAACTCATATAGTTTTTGTGAGTCTATTGCATCTCCCGTTGGATTATTTGGCGTACATATAAAAATAATTTCAGGATTTTCTTTTTTATAAATTTCATAAAATTCATCTAAGTCATGTTCTTGGCTAGCTGTACGAAGTATTTCTGCACCTACATGTTTCGCATATATTTCATACATAGCAAAGGTAACAGAGTTCATAAGAATCTTAGAGTTAGAGTTCGCTTTTGCATGAATCAAAAACTCTATAACTTGATCAGATCCTGAACCAATTATTACATTTTCATTCCCTACTTTAAATTTTTCACTCAGTGATTCTTTTAAAGCAGACATTGAGTCATCAGGATAAAGTGCCATTTTTGAAACTATTTTAGCAACTGCTTCTTGAACTTTAGGTGAACAACCATAAGGGTTCTCGTTTGAAGCTAGTTTAATTATATCATCTGGCTTTATACCAAACTCTTTTACCACTAATTCTATCGGCTTTCCAGCCTCATAAGTTTTTATATTTTCTAGATTTTTGTTAAAATTCACGACTTACCTTCTTCTTTCAAACTATCACTCACATAACTTCCAAGCCATGTCACTTCACCATCATGCTTTTGCAAAACATTTTGAATTTTATCATCATCAATATGACCATAAAAATCTATATAAAACCAATAACCAAAACCATCATCATCTTTTGAAGGACGAGATTCTATTTTTGATAAATTAATATCGGAACCATCAAAATCTTGTAGAAAGTGTACTAACGAACCAGCTTTTTTAGCATCTTCAAGTCTTACTAAAATAGAGGTCTTATCATTTTCACTTTGCCCATTTTTAAAATCACTCAAAATTACAAATCTTGTTTGACTACCAATATCATCTTCAATATCATCAAAAAATGTAGGTACAGAATAAAGCTTTGCAGCGATATGACTACAAATTGCTGCAGCACTCTCATCCCCAGCTGCTAAAATTGCTGCTTTTGCAGTTGATTCAACTGGAATCTGCTCTACATTTTCAAAACCATGTTCTGATAAAAATTCACGACATTGACCAAAGCCTTTATCTTTAGAGTATATCTTTGTAATATCTTTTAGATTTTTAGCTTTTGTAGCAAATGACATGTGTATTGGCATATAAAGTTCAGCTACTATTTTTACAGAAGATTTTGCTAACAGATCAAGAGTTTCACCAACAATTCCATCACGAGAATTTTCAATAGGTACTACTCCAAATTTTGCGCGTTTAGACTCTAGTGTTTTAAAAACAGAGTGGATTGAGCCAAGTGAAAGATAATCACTCATAGCTCCAAAACGGCTCTCAGCAGCTTGATGAGTAAAACTTCCCTCCGGCCCAAGATATGCGATACGTTCTGGAAGTTCTAAGTTTCTACTTACTGCAAAAATTTCTAAAAAAATTGCTTCAATAGCTGACTCATTTAGAATACCCTCATTGTCTTGGCTAATTTTTGTGAGACGCTCTATAATCGCTTTTTCGCGCTCAGGTCTGTATATCGCACCACCTGTATCATGTTTGATTTCACCAACACGCTCTACAACTTTCATACGTTTGTTTAAAAGATCTAGCATCTCATTATCTATACTGTCTATAGCTTCTCGACAATTATCTAAAGTTTTCATATATTCTCCAATATTTCTTGCATATCCGCGTAAATTTCATCTGGTTGTAAACTTTTTTTTAAAAATGGAACAATCTCTCTTTCTGATTTATACTTGCCACTTGTAACAAAAATACTCTTCATCCCAAGATCTTTTGCCCCACCTAAATCACCTTTAACATCATCACTTATCATAGTAATTTTATCAAACTCTATATATCCAATTTTTTTGCGAAGTCTTTCTAAGGCTTCATTATAAAAGGCTATGCTTGGTTTTCCAACTACTGTATAATCACTAGATGTCGCAAACTCTAAAAGTTTCAAAATAGCCCCTACTCCTGGGTATCTTTTGTTATTTTTTGCATAAATAGAAGTCTCATGCATACCAACTAAAGTAGCTCCATTTAATAAAAAATCAATCATCTGTGCATATTCATTAGATGTAAAGTTTTCCTTTATCGCTATTAAAACCGTTCTAGGATTTTTATAGTCTAAGATGTAACCCATGTTTACTAATGTATCTAAAAATTCATCTGCACCATAAGCTGCTACTGCAACTTTAGGTACACGTGACTCTAAAAGCATTAAAGGGTCTAAATATGATGAAAAATCAAAGTCAAATCCAGATGATTTTAAAAACTCATAAAATACACGAGAGTCTTTTTTTGTATTGTTTGTGACAATCATATATGGTACTTTTTTATTGTTAAGAAAATTTATAAATCTAATAGCCCCACGAATTGGAGATTTATCTACATCACTAATCAAAGTACCTTGAACGTCAATAAAGTACAAGATTAATCCTCTAAAAACTCTTGCTCTAAGGCAATTAAGTCTTCAAACTCTTCACGTCTACGAATAAGTTTAACCTCTCCATCTTTAAGAGCTACTTCAGCACTTCTTCCACGAGTATTATAATTACTCCCCATACCAAAACCATAAGCTCCAGCAGAATGTACTACGATTAAATCATTATGCTCTAATGCAGGTAAATCATAATCTTTTGCAAAAAAATCACCACTCTCACAAACTGGACCAACTATATCAGCCTTACTTACATTAAAATCATTGTCAGTTATAGCTTCTATCTTATGGTATGCGCTATAAAGTGCTGGACGAAGAAGGTCATTCATAGCCCCATCAATAACTACAAATCTTTTAGCACCATTTTGTTTTTCATATAATACTTTAA